>Ga0209594_1000137_pt1 | contig 55776 bp, 54 predicted proteins | sample AshMeaCrysSpring_FD_184126 | JGI IMG/M metagenome (GOLD analysis project Ga0209594, IMG submission 184126) | Groundwater microbial communities from Big Spring, Nevada to study Microbial Dark Matter (Phase II) - Ash Meadows Crystal Spring... | ecosystem: Environmental > Aquatic > Deep subsurface... | reverse complement strand
GGTCCTTGCCGGCTACGAGCACTACCTCGCCGGTCTGAAGGCCTGCGGCGAATCACCCCAGACGTGCGACCCAGCAGCCTTCACTGCGAAGGACAGCCCAGCCGGGATCGGCCTTCTCGGATTCGCACAACTGCTTGAGTCTCAGAAGCAGCGCGCGGTCGAGGGCGATAGCACCTACACGGTCCTGTCGCTCAGGCCCGACGCGCAGGATTCGTGGATTCTCGATATCTGCTACCACGACGCAGGTATCACATTCGATACTCACGCCACACCGGAGGTCGATGACGACACCGTCGTCAACGATGACCTCGTCTCGATTCGCACGTCTTGGCGCGTGGTCGCAGAGGGCCTCGAGTACCGCCTCCACGACGGAGTGAAGCTCAGTTCAACCGTGGGTGCATCGTGCGGCTGATGACACTCCCTCTCCTCACATCTACCGCACTCGCATTGCTTGCGGGCCCGGTTGGTGCCGGTCGCCCAGACGCCTCTGGGTTCGGCCACGACACGACCATCGGGGCGACGGCAGCGAATGGCGGCTCGTCCGGAGGCGGGGGTTCGTCGACATCGTCTGTATGCACGCCGTGGCGGCGGTACTCGGTGGGGAGCGCTGAGGTGATCGTGTACCAGGTGATCGACGGGGTCGTGCATCACCTGTTCATCCGGAACTGTCCGGATGGCGCTGGGGTCGTGCGGCCGGAGGTGGCGTGGGTGCCGCAGGTGTCGGTGGCCGAGCTCCGGGCCCAGGCGTACGACTCGGTCACCCGCCAGCTGCCGGCGCCCCAGGCGTCGTTCGCACCGCCCGCTGGCAAGGCCGTGGCACAGGTGGGCACGTGGTTCTGGGTCGGTGCGGCCCAGTGGCAGCCGGTCACCGCCACCGCCGCGGTGCCCGGGCTGTCGGCCACCGTCACGGCCGTGCCAGTGGCGCTTCGCCTCGACCCGGGCGACGGGCCCCACGGCACCGGCCCGGTGTCGTGCGGCGGCCCCGGGCAGGTCTGGACTGCGGCCGATGGTGACGACGCCGTGTCGGCATGCCAGTACACCTACCGGCACTCGTCGGCCCTCTCCCCGACCGGCACATGGCGGGCCTCGGTGAGCATCGACTGGCAGGTCACGTTCACGGCCTCTGACGGCTCGGCCAGCGACCTCGGCCGCCTCGTCACGAGCACTCCGTACGAGCTGCGAGTCGGCGAGCTCCAAGCGGTCGTCGTCGGCTGACCGGTCTTGGCCAGCGCCGGTGACCCCGCGTACCGTGCGCGCCATGGAGGCTCCGTTCGACCTCGACCAGACCGATCGCCTGCTCACCACCACCCGCGCCGTCCGCAAGCGCCTCGATCTCACGCGGCCAGTGCCCCGCGAGGTCGTGCTCGACTGCATCCGACTGGCCACGCAGGCCCCCACGGGCGGCAACGTGCAGCGCGGGCGCTGGCTCGTGGTCGAAGACCCCGAGCTGAAGGCCCAGATCGCCGAGTACTACCGGCGGGCCTACGCGCCCTACATCGAGGTCCAACGGGCGTCGGTGGAGAAGGTCGGGCGCACCGACGCCTCGACGCTCGGGATCCTGAGCTCGTCCGACTACCTGGCCGAGCACCTGCACGAGGTGCCGACCTTCGTCATCCCGTGCATCCTCGACCGTGTACCGCACGACGCCAAGCAAGGCCTCATGGCCGGCTTCTACGGGTCGATCCTGCCGGCGGTGTGGAGCTTCCAGCTGGCCCTTCGGGCGCGAGGCCTCGGCAGCGTCTGGACCACGCTGCACCTCGAATACGAAGAGGAGGTGGCCGACCTGCTCGGCATACCGCACACGGTGAGCCAGGTGGCCTTGATGCCGGTCGCCTACACGATCGGCACCGACTTCAAGCCGGGCACCCGCCGGCCGGCCGAGGAGATCACCTACTACGACCGCTGGAAGGCCACCAGCTAACGGGCCGCTGGTGCCGGCTCGCCCGGCTCGGGCTCGAGCCACTGCTTGCCGAACAGGAAGATCACCGGCAGCGTGATCACGAGGGCGCCCAGGAAGGCGAACGGGCGGCTGAGCCACCACACCAGGTCGGGCGCCCGCTGCTCCTGGCCGCCACGGATCCAGTGCCACACGCCGCGGGCCAGCGCCATGCCCGTGGTGTGGAACAGGTAGAGCGGCATGGCGAAGCGGTTCATGGTGGCGCTGACACGCGCCCATCCGGCCTCTTCGTCGAGCTTGGCCGACACAGCCGGCCGCAAGGCCAGCGCGACGCCGGCCTGGAACAGCACGAGGGCCACCATCGGCAGGGTCGGTGGGGCCATGTTCGAGAAGCGCTCCCCCGGCACCCCCACCATCGAGCCGGGGTAGAAGTTGGTGCCCACCAGCACGGCCAAGCCGAACAGCCCGCCCCACAGGAGGGCGGCGGCCACCGTGGAGCCGCCCCGGACCATGCGGGCGTAGAAGAAGCCGAGCTGGTGGCACAGCGCCCAGACGAACAGCATGTTGAACCAGCCAACCGCCTCGTGCTCGCCGAGGAACCGGAGCGCGTCGACGACGGCGGCCAGGCCGGCCAGCCAGACGAGCACCACCAGGTCGAAGCGGCGATGCAGGTAGAGGGCCAGCGGCAGCAGCAGGATCAGGAGGAGGTAGACGGCCAGGAACCACAGCGGGCTGACCACGAGGAGCACGGCCCGCACCATCCAGCGGGCGTCGAACACCGCCGTCACCACGATGCCGAGCGCCACCCACACCGCCACCAGCGCCGCCGCCGGCACCACGAGCGAGCGGGCCCGCTGGCCCACGAACGCCCAGATGCGGGTGCCCCGGGCCGAAGCCTTGGCCCACGACGCCATGTGCGCATAGCCACCGACGAAGAAGAACAGCGGCATCACCTGGAACAGCCAGGTGGCCACCCAGGCCCCGTCGAAGAACCCGAGGGGGCTGGTGGCGTGCGGGCCGTCGTCCTCCCACACGAGGATCGTGAACACCCAGTGCCACAGCACCACCACGATGAGGCTGAACGCCCGTACGAAGTCGATGTACCGGTCACGGCCGGTCAGGAGGTCGCTCGCCCTCACCGCCACCGAGGCGGGCTCGCTGCCGCCGGCAGCCTCTGCGTCGAGCGTCATACGTACAGCACCCCGGCTACGGTCGACCCTGCGTGATCGCGCAGCGTAGGCCCACGGTGGCGAGGTCGTGGCGTACCGTTGCGGTCGCCGTCGGCATCATCGCCCTGTCGAACGTGATGACCAACCGGGTACTGCCCAGTTGGTCGTACGTCCCGTGGAGCATCGCCGTCTCGACCGTGCTGCTCGCCGTCGCGGCCTACGACGGCTGCACGGCCGACGACGTGGGCCTGGGGCGGGCTGCCTTCTGGCGCGGCGTGGCCCACGGGGGTGCCGTGTTCGGCGCCATCCTGGCCGTGTACTTGGTGGCCCTGGCCGTGCCGGCCACCCGCGGCCTGTTGGACGACGACCGGGTGGGCGAGGTCGGCTTCTGGGGCATGGCCTACCAGGTGGGGCTGCGCATCCCCTTCGGCACCGTGCTCTTGGAGGAGACCGCCTTTCGCGGCGCCCTGCTCGGCATGCTGCTCGTGCGCACCAGCACGGCACGGGCCGTGCTGGCCTCGTCGGCGCTGTTCGGCCTGTGGCACGTGCTCCCGGCGATCGGGATCGAGCGGACCAACCCGGTGGTCGACGGGGTGTTCGGCGACGGCGCCGGCCAGGTGCTGGCCGTGGTGGCAGCGGTGGTGGGAACGGGTGCCGCCGGCGTCGTGTTCTGCTGGCTGCGCCTGCGCAGCCGCAGCCTCGTCGCGCCGATGCTGCTGCACGTGGCGACGAACAGCCTCGGGTTCTTCGTCAGTTGGTGGTACCTGCGGCTCCGGTAGGTGCGTACCGCGATCGGGGGAGGGCCGACGGCCCATCCCCGTGGGACCCTGCGGACATGCGGCCCAAGCACGCCATGGTCTCCCCACCGGGTGAGCTGCCGCCGTCGCTGCTCCCCGACGTGCTGGCCGCCGTCGACTCGCCCCTGGTCGTCACCGATCGCTCGGGCACGATCGTGTACGTCAACGACGCGTTCACCGAGCTGACGGGCTACAGCCGCCAGGAGGCCGTCGGCGGCACGCCGCAGCTCCTCAAGTCGGGCGTGCACCCACCGGACTTCTACGAGCACATGTGGTCCACGATCCTCGCCGGCGACGAGTGGCGGGGCCAGGTCGTCAACCGCCGCAAGGACGGATCGCTGTACACCGACGAGATGCGCATCGTCCCCATCAAGGGACCCGGCGGCGCCGAGTGGTTCGTGGCCGTCAAGCGCGACGTGTCGGCGCGCTCGGAGATGCTCACCGCGGCATCGCCGACCGGCATCTTCCAGGCCGACGCCGGCGGGCGGTGGCGCTACGCCAACCCACGCGCGCTGGAGCTGCTCGGCATCTCCTTCGACGACGCGCTCGACGACGGGTGGCTCGACGCCGTGGCCCCGAGCGACCGCCCCGACGTCGCCGCGGCGTGGCGTGACGCGGTCGCCGACGGGCGGCCGACCGACGTGAAGTTCGAGACGGTCCACCGGGCCAAGCGGCTGCACCTGCGCCTCGTGCCGACGCTGGCCGCGGCCGGCCAGACCATGTTCGCCGGCTCGGTCGAGGACGTCACGCTCCTCGTGCAGACGGCGACGGCACTCGAGCAGAGCGAGTCGCGCTACCGCGCCCTCCTGCAGCACGCGAGCGACGTGATCGCCGTCGTGACGACCGACCTGCGCCTCGCGTTCGTGAGCCCCGCCGCCGGCTACGTGCTCGGCGTGCCGCCCCAGATCGCGGCCGGCATCCGGATCGACGAGTTCGTGCACCCCGACGACCTCGGTGCCGTCACCACCCCCGACGACCGTCCTGTCGAGGTGCGCCTGCGCCACGTCGACGGCACGTACCGCCCGTTCGAGGTCGACGTCACGCTCGTCGGAGGCATGGAGTGCAGCTACGTCGTGACGGCTCGCGAGGTGACGGAACGGCGCTCGGTCACCGACCGCCTCCAGCACAACGCCACCCGCGACCGGCTCACCGGCCTGCCGAACCGCCGCGCGCTCGAGAGCCTCGTGCGCCAGCGGCTGCGCCTGCGCCGGCCGGGCCAGGCACCCGGCGCACTGCTGTTCTGCCGGGTCGACGGGATCGGCGCGGTGCGCCGGGACCGCGGCGACGAGGCGGGTGACGAGCTGCTCGTCAAGGTGGCGACCCGCCTCGTCGGTGCCGTGCGGGCCCGCCCCGGCCACGCGTCGGCCGACATCGTCACCCGACTCGACGAGGACGGCTTCGGCGTCTTCCTCGCCGGCACCGTCGACCTGCAGACGGCCCGCAACGTGGCCGTGCGGGTGGTGCGGTTCCTCGAGCTGCCCTTCGAGCTCCACCACGGCCGCGAGCACATGGCGGTGAGCGTCGCCGTCGCCCTCGTCGATGGCAGCACGGTGGACCTCGACGAGCTCACGGCCCGGGCCGAGCGAGCGGTGTACGGCCAGCTGGTCGAGGGTCGGGCGCTCGAGCCCGGACGCTTCGAACCAGCGGCCAGCGGGTCCTGACGGACCTCGCGTCCCGCAACGTATTGCCCGGCGCAGCGCCGCCCCCGAGTCCATCGCCGTGGTAGGCCAGCAGCCGTGAGGTGGACCATCCACGGCGAGCGCTCGATCTACGAGAGCGATTGGGTCCGGCTCACGCTGGTCGACGTGGAGGTGCCGGGCGGGCCCCGCTTCGAGCACCACGTCGTGCGGGCGCCCCGGCCGGCGGCCGGGGTGGTGGTGCACGACCCCGAGCGGGGCCTGCTCCTCCTGTGGCGGCACCGGTTCACGACCGACACGTGGGGCTGGGAGGTACCGGCCGGCCGGGTCGACGAGGGCGAGACCGTCGAGCAGGCAGCCGCTCGCGAGGTGCTCGAGGAGACGGGATGGCGGCCCGGGCCGCTCCACCACCTCGTCACCTACTTCCCGAACAACGGCCAGAGCGACCTGGCCTTCCACCTCTACCAGGCCGACGGGGCCGCCGAGGTCGGGCCGCCGATCGACACGAGCGAGAGCGAGCGGGTGGTCTGGCTGCCCGTCGACGAGGTCCGGGCGCGGGTGCTGGCCGGCGAGGTCGTCGACGGCATGAGCCTCACCGCGCTCTTGTGGTTCCTCGCAGAGGCCGCACGATGAGCGTGCCGTCCACCAGCGCCTTCAGGGCCACGCTGGCGGCCCGGTGCCGAGCGGAACCGATGAAGGTCGAGTAGCGGGCCAGCCCGGTGAGCACCGCTGCCACCATGTCGGTGACGGCTTGGCGGTCGGCACCCTCGGCCAGCTCGCCTCGCTCGGCAGCGTCGTCCACCAGCTGCCGCACGAACGTGCGGCCCCGCTGCTGTAGCGGCGCCAGCAGGCTGGCCAGGTCCGGGTGGCGGTCGGCTTCCCCCGGCACCGCGGCCACGAAGGCGGCGAGCGACGGGTCGGACGCATTCAGGTCAGCGGCGGCGTCGAGCACGGCGTCGAGGCGGTCCGCGAACCGCTCGTGCGCACTGGCGGCCTTCTCGAACTCGGCGTACACCTCGTCTTGCACCTCTGCGAAGACGGCCACGAAGAGCTCGGCCTTCGACGCGAAGTAGTGGTAGATGGCGCCGGTCGTGATGCCGACTTCCGCCGCGATCTCCCGGTTGGTCGTGGCGTCGTAGCCGAGCCGTGCGAACACCCGCCGCGCCGCCACCACGAGCCGCTGGCGCGTCTCGGCCGAGTCGATCGCCGGCGGGCGGCCCAGCTTGCGGCCGGCCATCACTGCTGCTGCTGTTGCTGGGCCTGCCGCTCGGTCGGGGCCGGGCGGCCCGGGTCGACCGGGATGCCGTGCTTCAGCCGGTTGTGGGCGTGGGCCAAGTGCTGCATCGAGAACGCCGCCCGCAGCGCCGTCCACTGGCCCTGGGCCTCCAGCGCCTGGTTCACGCTCTCCTTGGCGAGCTTCAGTGCGAAGCTCGGCCTGGTCGCCACCTTGCGGGCGAGCGCGAGCGTGAACGTATGCAGGTCACTGCGAGGTACCACGTGGTTGACCATGCCGAGCTCACGAGCCTCCTCGGCCGTCACCCAGTCGGAGGTGAACAAGAGCTCCTTGGCCTTGCGGGCCCCCAGCTCCCACGGGTGGGCGAAGTACTCGACACCGTTCACGCCCATGGCCACCGTCGGGTCGCTGAACGTCGCGTCGTCGCTCGCGACGATGAGGTCGGCGATCCACAGCAGCATCAGGCCGCCGGCGATGGTCTTGCCCTGCGCGGCGGCGATCACCGGCTTGGGCAGGTTCCGCCACCGCCAGCACATCTGGAAGTAGACCTCCTCCTCCCAGGCCATGTGGCCCTCCTGGCCCTCGCGGCCGAAGCCGCCGTAGGGGCCGACGGGGCGGAACTCCTTCATGCTCTCCACGTCGCGCAGGTCGTGACCGGAGCTGAAGTGCGGGCCGTCGGCCTGCAGCACGATCACCTTCACGTCGGTGCGCCGCGCTGCGTCGTCGAACGCCTCGTTCAGCTCGTAGGTCATCCGCTTGTTCTGAGCGTTGCGGGTCTCGAGGCGGTCGAGGGTGACCACGGCGATCGCGTCCGGGGCCTCGTCGACCACCTCGTAGCGGATCGTGCGGAACTCGTCGCTGACGGCCACGTTCCCCCTAGAACTGCTCGGGCCGATGTCTGCGGCTGAGCATAAGCAGGCCGGCCGCTTCGGGTCCCAATCGGCGCTGTCAGATCAGCCCCCGTCGACGTCCTCGTGCTCGTCGGCCGCCTCGTCCTTGGCCCGCGTCCGGTAGTCGCCGAAGCGGCCGTCGCGCTCGTCGAGCGCCTGCGTGACCCCCTCACGCAGCGTGCTGAAGTACTGGCGTGACGACCGCTGGTGGAAGCCGAGCGCATTGATGTCGGCCGTGGCGCGGATGCCGTCGCGCATGCCCATGGCCTCCATGGCCCGGTGCACCACGCGCTTGTTGAGCGCCTGGAGGTCGGGCGGCACCTTGGCCACCCGCTCGGCCATGGCCAGCACCTCCTCCTCGAGCCGCGCCGCCGGGAAGGCGCGGTTGGCGAAGCCGGCCCGAACCGCCTCGACACCCGACATCGAGTCGCCGGTGAGCATCGCCTCCATGGCCCGCCGGAAGCCGAGGAGCCACGGCTGCCACGCCATGTCGGGGCTCGACATGAGGCGCACCGGCGGGTAGCCGATCTGCGCGTCGTCGGCCACGTAGACGAGGTCGCACGCCGTGGCCAGCTCGGTCCCCCCGGCCAGGCAGTAGCCGTGCACCTGCGCGATCACCGGCGTGGCCATGTCCCACATCTCGAACCAGCCCTGTACCACGTGACGGGCCCAGGCGCCGTCGGCCCGGCTGATCGGCCACGGGAGCGGCTCGGTCGGATCCTGGGCGAGGTCGTAGCCGGCCGAGAAGCACGAGCCGGCACCGCGGATCACCACCGCGTGCACCTCGGGCTCGGCGTCGGCCTTGCGCAGCTCGGAGAACAGGTGCTCGCGCAGCGCGTTGGAGAGCGCGTTGCGCTTCTCGGGTCGGTTCAGCGTGAGGCAACGCACGTGCGGGCGGGGGTCGTCGACCACCACCAGCGGATCCATCCGGCTCATGTCGTCACCCTCCGATCGTGCGGCTGGCCCAGAACGGTGCCCGCAGCACTGGCGTGCTCAGCTTGCCCCGGCGGGCGGCGGTGAGGGCCATGGGCGCAGTCCACCACGACGGGTGGACGTCGACCAAAGCCCGGACGCGACGGTGGCGGCCCAGAGGGCCGCCACCGGGGTGGATCCGTGTCGAAGGAGGGACTCAGTCGGTGTAGAGCGTCTCGCCCTCGAAGCTGATGATGTCGCCCACCGGCTTGAAGATGGACTCGGCCGCCGACCACTGCGTGATCTGGGTGACCTCACCGATGAACCCGTCCTCGGCGTTCATGATGGCCGGGTAGCCGGGCTGGGTGAGCGACGACTGGAAGTTGATGTTGCGCATGGCGTTGATGACCGAGGCACGCGTGATGCCGGTGTCCGACTTCTGCGCCTCCTCGAGCACGTGGGCCGTGAACTCGGCGGCGAGGTAGCCAGCTGCCGCAGCGGTGTTCGTCGGGTTGGCATCACCCTTGACCGCCCGGAGAGCGTCGGCATAGGCCTTCGGCCCGGGCGACGCGGGGTTGGGCGTCGAGTAGACCTCGGGCAGCAGGTTCGACGACGTGAACACGCCGTCGGCACCGGCGCCGGCCCCACCGAAGAAGATCGGGTTGGCGCACGTGGCCGTCTGGTACACGACCGGCGTGAACTCGGCGTTGGCCGCCCTGGCGTTGCCGAGCTCCTTCATGAAGGCGATGCACTGGGCGCCGAGCGGGATGGCCAGGATGAAGTCGGGATCGGCCGCCACGAGGTTCGTCATCTGCGCCGTCGGGGCGCCCGAGTCGGCGGCGTCGATCTTCTCTTCGGCAACGATCTCGATGAGGCCTTCCTCCTCGGCCACCTTCTTGAACGACTTCACGTAGGCTTGGCCGAACTCGTTGTTCACGTAGAAGATGGCCGCGGTGCCACCCTCGGGCTTCTGGGTGAGGGCGAAGTCGTGGAACGCAGCCGACTCGACGCTGTACGGCACGAGCAGGCCCGACGTCCAGGGGTAGCTCTCGATGTCGCCCCAGGCGTTGGCGCCGGTGGAGGCGAACATCTGCGGGTAGCACAACGCATTGAGGTCGTCACGCACCGCCGCGTTGTTCGGCGAGCCGATGATGCCGGTGAACACCTGCACGCCCTCGTCGATCATCTCGTCGACGGCGGTCTTGGTGAGGTTGGCGGTGTACTGGTCGTCCTTGATCGTGTAGTCGACCTTCTGCGTGCCACCGACGCCGCCCTGGGCGTTGTAGGCCTCCCAGAACGCCTTGAAGCCGTCGGCGTAGGGCGCGAACAGCACGGCCGGGCCACCCGACAGGGGCAGCGAGGTGCCGACCTTGATGTCGCCCTCGATGGGCGCGGTAGCGGCGTCGGGATCTTCGCACGCCTCGGTGTCGACCTCGAAGGCCGCGGTGTCGGGCGCCTCGGTGGTGTCGGGCGCCGACGTGGTGTCGGGGGCGGCGGTCGTGTCGGCGCCGCCCGCCGTGGTGTCGGGTGCTGCAGTCGTAGCGGCCGCCGTCGTGTCGCTGCCGGAGCCCTCGTCGTCGTCGTCGCCACAGGCGGCGAGGACGAGAGCGCCGGCCAGCGCAACGGCCATCCAGCGGGTGCGTCGCATTGGATTCCTCCTGGGTCTGGGGTTCACTGGTCGGGGTCGGCCGGTGCGGCCACGAGCGCCGGCTCGTGGGAGTCGACCGACGGGGTGGGCGGGGGAGCAGCGGACACGGGCGGCTTCGGCAGGATCCGCACGACCTTGATCCTCAGCCGGCGCCACAGGCCGACGAGGCCCTGGGGCGCCGCGAACATGAGCACGATGAGCAGAACACCGAACATGATCCCGCCCAGGCCGTCGATGTTGTTGTCCTCGCCGATGCTCTTGGCAAGGTCACGACCGTAGACGAGGACCAGCGATCCGACGATCGGACCCCACAGGAGGGCGGCGCCGCCGATGACCATCCCCACGAGCAGCTCGATGGAGAGGATGAGCGTGAACAGCGTGGGATCGACGAGGGTCAGCTTGAGCGCGAACACCGAGCCGGCCAGGCCGGCCATGGCGGCCGACACGCCGAACACCCCGGTCTTCACGAGAGCGATGTTCACGCCCATCACCTCGGCCGCGGTCTCGTTGTCACGGGTGGCGATCATCGACCGGCCGACGCGGCTGCGCAGGAGGTTGCGAGCCATCAGCGACGTGATCAGCAGCAGCCCGAGCGCCAGCCAGAAGAACCAGACGGCGAGGTCGGACCGGCCTTCCAGGCCGGTCCACGACGGCGGCAGGTAGCGGAGTCCCTTGATGCCCTCGGCACCGCCGGTGACCGACTCGTAGCGGTTGAGCAGCGACGGGAACGCCACCGCCAGCGCGAGGGTGACGAGGGCGAGGTAGATGCCCTTGAGTCGCAGGGCCGGCAGGCCGACCACGACACCCACGACGAAGCAGACCGCCACCGACGGGAAGAAGGTCCAGCCCGGACTCCACCCGTAGGTGTCGACGAGGATCGCCGTGGTGTAGGCCCCGATGCCGAAGAACGCCGAGTGACCGATCGAGATCTGGCCGGTGAACCCGACGAGCAGGTTCAGCCCGGTGACGGCGATGGCGATGATGAGCGCGTCCGTGAGCAGCGACAGGCCCGACCGGTTCCAGGTGGTGGCCGCCCGCAGGGCGAACAGCACGAGCGCCAGCACCACCACCGCCTGGATGGCGCGGTGGACCGCGCTGCCTTGCTTGAGGTTGAGGGGCAGCGCCGCCATCAGACCCGCTCCACGCGCGTGGAGCCGAACAGGCCGGAGGGCTTCACCAGGAGCACGAGCAGGATCAAGCCCAGGATCACCGTGAGCAGCAGGTCGCCACCGATGATGTCGACGTAGCCGATGATCATGCTGTCGAGGAGGCCGAGGGCCAGCCCGGCCACCACGGCACCGAGGGGTGAGTCGAGGCCCCCGAGCGTGGCCGCCGCCGACCCGTAGATGAACAGGCCGAACATCATGCTGAGCGACAGACCGGCCGACGGTGCGATCAGGCAGCCGGCGACGGCGCCGATGGCAGCGGCCAGGCCCCAGCCGAACACCAGCACCCGCCCGACACGGATGCCGACGAGCTGCGCCGACTCATGGGTGTTGGCAACCGCTCGCATCGCGAGGCCGATCTTGGTCCGGGTGAACAGGAGGTACAGGAGGGCGCCGATGCCGAGCAGGACGAAGAAGATGCCGACCCGCTCCCAGCGGACGTTGGCGCCCAAGAGGTTGAAGAAGTCGTCCGGCTGGTTCGGGAACAGGCTCGGGAAGTCGCGGGCGTCGACGCCCCAGACCGCGGCCGATATGGAGTTGAACCCGAGGAACAACCCGATGGCCACCACCACCACCGCGAAGGGTGACTTGGCCTCCATCGGGCGGATGAGGAAGCGCTCGACGGCGCCGCCCATGACGAAGCCGGTGACGGCACAGGCCAGGACCGTCAGCCACACCGGCCAGCCCGCCAGGGTGAGCGTCGAGCCGATGTAGGTGGTGACGAGGGCCATCTCGCCCTGGGCGAAGTTCAGCTGGCCCGAACCCCGGAACACCACCACGAGGGCGAGGGCGAGCAGCGCGTAGATCGACCCCTTGGAGAGGCCGTCGACGAGGCGCTGGATGAAGAGCTCGGTGTCGAAGGCGAGGATCACGGCGCTCAGATCCCGAGGTAGGCGGTCTTGATGGCGTCGTCGTCGAGCAGCGTGGCCGCGTCGCCGCTCACGGCGATGCGACCGGTCTCGAGCACGTAGGCCCGCTGCGCGATCTGAAGGGCGAGGTTGGCGTTCTGCTCGACGAGCAACAAGGCGGTCCCGGTCTCCTTGTTCAGCTTGGCCAGCACGTGGAAGAGCTCTTGGGTGATGATCGGCGCCAGCCCGAGAGAGGGCTCGTCGCACAGCAGCAGCTTGGGCCGGCTCATGAGCGCTCGGGCGATGGCAAGCATCTGCTGCTCGCCACCCGAGAGGCTGCCCGCCTTCTGCTCACGCCGCTCGGCCAGCCGGGGGAACACACCGAACCAGCGGTCGATGTCGTCCTTCACGTCGCCCTTGCGGGTGTACGCCCCGGCCAGCAGGTTGTCCTGCACCGTCAGGTCGGTGAACGTGCCACGACCCTGGGGCACCTGCGCGATGCCCTTGCGCACGACCGCATCCGGGCTGGCCTTGTGGATGTCGTTCCCGTCGAACATCACCGAGCCCCGCCGGGAGATGGTGCCCGAGATGGCGCGCAGCGTGGTCGTCTTGCCGGCGCCGTTGGCGCCGAGGATGACGACGATCTCGCCCTCGCCCACCGTGAAGTCGAGCCCGTGCAGCACCTCGATCGGCCCGTAGCCGGCGTGGAGTCCCTTCACCTCGAGCATCAGACGGCCGTCCCGAGGTAGGCGGAGATCACGCGCGGGTCGTTGCGGACCTCGTCGGGTGTGCCCTCGCAGATCTTGGCGCCGAACTCCATCGCCACGACCTTGTCGGAGATGCCCATCACCATGGACATGTGATGCTCGACGAGCAGCACCGTGAGCCCGAAGCGGTCGCGCACCGCCTTGATGGTCTCGGCCAGCTCGTCGACCTCCAGGTGGGTGAGCCCCGACGCCGGCTCGTCGAGGAGCAGGAGCTTCGGATGCGCCGCGAGGGCGCGGGCGATCTCGAGACGCTTCAGGGTGCCGAAGGGCAAGCCCATGGCGGGCCGGAACGCGAGGTGGGCGAGATCGAGGCCGGCCAGGATGCCGAACGCCTCCTTGGCCAGGCGCTTTTCCTCGCTGCGAACGCCGAGGCGCGTGAAGGCCCTCATGAAGCCGACCTTGCCCGTGCTGTGGGCCCCGACCATGGTGTTCTCGAGCAGCGTCATCGAGGGGAACAGCGCGAGGTTCTGGAACGACCGGGCGATCCCCAGGCGGGCGATCTTGTAAGGCGGCACCGCGAGCAGGTCGTGGCCCTGGAAGCGGATCGACCCGGAGGTCGGCTGGTAGAGCCGGCTGACGCAGTTGAACATCGTCGTCTTGCCGGCTCCGTTGGGGCCGATGAGGCCACAGATCTGACCTTCGTCGATGTCGAACGTCAGTCGGTCGAGCGCGACGATGCCGCCGAAGCGGACCGTCACCTCGGCGACCTCGAGCACAGGCACCGCGGGCTCCCCTTCCCCCTTCGTGACTCTCGTCACTGGGTGCGGGACCGTAGCCGACGCCGCAGAGCACCTGTCAACATGTCAATTGCGCGGACCTCGCCGTGCGCCGCCCCCAGGTACCGTGCGCCCATGGCCGACCTTGCCGATCTCGAGGAGTTCCGTCGCGAGGCGCGCGCCTGGCTGGCCGCCAACGCCGAAGCCCGTGACGAGCGAGCCGCCGTGGCCGACGACGATGGCGAGCTCGCGTGGGGGGTCGGCTCCGACGACGTCGCCGTGTTCCACAACCTCACCGTCGACGAGGAGCAGCGGCGACTCGAAGCAGTGCGTGCATGGCAGGCCCGCAAGTTCGACGCCGGGTACGCCATGCTCAACTGGCCGGCCGAGCTCGGGGGCCGCGGGCTGCCGTCGTCGTTCGTCCGGGCCTACAACAGCGAGGAGGCCCGCTACCGGATCCCGTCGGCCGGCGAGCTGCCGCCCACGTCCATGGGCCTCATCGCACCCACCATCGCCGCTTACGGCACGCCCGAGCAGCGCGGGCGCTTCATCCACCCGCTGCTGCGCATGGACGAGCTCGGGTGCCAGCTCTTCTCCGAGCCGTCGGCCGGCAGCGACCTCGCGTCGCTGGCCACGAGGGCCGAGCGCGACGGCGACGAGTGGGTGCTCAACGGCCAGAAGGTCTGGACGTCGGGAGCCCGGTTCGCGCACTGGGGCCTGGCCATCACCCGCTCCGACCCCGACGTGCCCAAGCACAAGGGCCTCACGGCGTTCCTGGTGCCGTTCGGCGCGCCGGGCGTCGAGGTGCGCCCGATCCGCCAGATGACCGGCGGGTCGAGCTTCAACGAGGTGTTCCTCACCGACGTGCGCCTGCCCGACGGCCTGCGCCTCGGGCCCGTGGGCGAAGGCTGGCGGGTGGCGCTCACCTGCCTCGGCTTCGAGCGTGACCACTCGGGCGGCGGCGGCGGGGGCAGCCAGGTGGGCGGAGGGTTCCGGCGGGTGCTGGCCACCGCCCGCCACCTCGGGCTCGACGGCGACCCGGTCGTGCGCCAAGCCCTGGCCGAGCTCTACACCCACATGAAGGTCGCGCAGTACACCAACCGGCGGGCCGCGGCCCGGCTCAAGGCTGGCCAGACCCCCGGGCCCGAGGGCTCGCTCGGCAAGCTGATGTGGACGGCCAACATGGCCCGGGTGTCCGACGTCGTGGCGCAGGTGCTCGGCCCTCGCCTCGTGGCCGACACCGGCGAGTGGGGCACGTTCGCGTGGGGCGAGCACGTGCTCGGGGCACCCGGGTACCGCATCGCCGGCGGCAGCGACGAGATCCAGCGCAACATCATCGGCGAGCGCGTGCTCGGGCTGCCGGCCGAGCCCCGGATCGACAAGGACGTGCCGTACCGCGACACCGTGAAGGGCGTGCGCTGACGCGCCGTCAGGCAGCTCGTTGCTACGACGCGATCTCGCCGGCGTGCCGTCGCCGGGATCGACCGCTACTCGATGGCACCGATCTGCGCGCCCACCGGATAGGTCTCCCCCTCGAGACCGGTGCAGCGGACCACCCCACCGACGGGCGCCTCGATGTCGTTTTCGACCTTGTCGGTCTCGAGGCGGTAGAGGACGTCGCCAGGGGCGACCGTGTCGCCGTCGGCGACCATCCAATGGACCAGGGTTCCCTCGGTCATCGAGACGCCCAGCTTGGGGATGTTGATCGGGAGGGCCACAGCCGCGCTTCCTAGCAGGCGCCCGACCGCACCGGCGACCCGATGGCGTGACAGGCTGGAGGGGTGAGCAGCGTGCTGCAGCCCGACATCGACCAGCCGCTGCCCCCCGACCTCGGGACCGAGGCCGGCGACGACGGTGAGGGCGACGGCGTCGCCCCCTGGTGGCACTCCCCCTGGAAGCTGCTCGTGATGGGGTTGGCGCTCGCGTTCCTCGGCGCCGCCGGCGCCTACGCCGTGATGGCACGTGCGGACCGTCCGCCGCACGCCGGCTCGGTCGACGTCGGCTTCCTCCAGGACATGCGGCTGCACCACGACAACGCCGTCGGCCTCGCCTACGCCTACCTGAGCCTCCCCGCCGACGGGCAGGATCCGACGCTACGGCTCGTCGCCGGGGAGATCCTCCTCGGCCAGCAGCTGGAGAACGGTCGCATGGTGCAGATGCTGCGCGATTGGGGCCAGGAGGAGGCCAACACCACCGGCCAGGTGATGGGGTGGATGGGGATGGCCCTCCCGGCCGACCGGATGCCCGGCCTGGCCACCCGCGACCAGCTGGAGTCGATGGTGGCCGAGCCCGGCCCCGACGCCGACCGGCTGTTCGCCGAGCTGATGATCGCCCACCACGAGGGCGGCATCCACATGGCCGAGACGGCGGCCGCCGAGGCCGGCGAAGCCAAGGTCCGCAGCCTCGCCCGCTCGATGGCCGCCGCCCAGCAGGACGAGCTCACCCAGCTCACGCGCTGGACCTGACCCTCAGGAGTTAGGAGGTGACGGTGCGGAGGGCGTGCTCGATCTTGGCCTGGGTGGGCAGGAACGCCGTCTCGAGGTTCTTGGCGTAGGGCACAGGGGTGTTCTCGGCCCCGACGCGCCGCACAGGGTGCTCGAGCTCGCTGAACAGCTCCTCGTGGATCCGGCTCGACAGCTCGGCGCCGAACCCGCATCGGGTGACCGCCTCGTGGACGACCACGGCGTTCTTCGTCCGGGCGACCGACTCGAGCACGGTCTGCTCGTCGAGCGGGACCAGCGAGCGGAGGTCGACGACCTCCACGTCGACCCCCTCGGCGGCCAGCGCGTTGGCCGCGGCCAAGCAGTCGTGCACCTGCTTGCCGTAGGAGATGACGGTGACGTCCTTGCCGGGGCGCTTCACCTCCGCCACGCCGAGGGGCACGCGCACGTCGCCCTCGGGCACCGGCCCGGCGAAGGCCGGGTTCCAGTACAGCATCATCTGCTCGACGAACAGCACGGGGTCGTCGTCGAAGATGGCCGACAGCAGCAGGCCCTTGGCGTCGGCCGGGGTCGACGGCACGACCACCTTGATGCCGGGCGTGTGCGCGATCCAGGCCTCGAGCAGCTCGCTGTGCTGCGCGCCGAACTGCATCCCCGCACCGGCCGACGTGCGGATCACCATCGGCACGGTGGTCTGGCCGCCGCTCATGTAGCGGATCTTCCCTGCGTGGTTCGTGACCTGGTCGAGGCACACGGCCAGGAAGTCCATGATCATGATCTCGGCCACCGGGCGGTAGCCGGCGATGGCGGCGCCGACGGCGGCCCCGACGATCGCCTGCTCGGAGATGGGCGTCTTGCGGACGCGGTGCTTGCCGTGCTTCTCCGACAGCCCCTTGGTCACCTTGTAGACGCCGCCCGACGGCTCTGCGATGTCTTCGCCGAGCAGGAACACCTTCGGGTCGAGCCCGAGCGCAAGGTCGAGCGCCTCGTTGATCGCCAGGCCCATGGGCAGCATCCGCATGGCGGGGGCCTCGGCGGCGCTGAGGTCGGTGGCGGTCATCGGGCATCCTCTCCGGCGGCGGCGAACACGTCGGTGTAGAGCTCGGACAGGTCGGGCTCGGGGCTGTCGAGGGCGAACTGCACGGCGTCGTCGATCTCGGCCGTGATCCGGGCCTCGACGGCGGCAAGCTCGTCGTCGGTCGCATGGCCTTCGTCGAGCAGCCACTGCCGAAAGCGCGGCACCGGGTCGGCTTCCATCGCCGCCTTGCGCTCCTCCTTGGGCATGTACTCCATGGCATCGCCCATGAGGTGTCCCCAGAACCGGTAGGTGACGGCCTCGATGAGCGTCGGCCCCTCCCCCGCCCTCGCCCGGGCGACGGCTTCACCGGCCGCCTCGTACATGGCGACGGGGTCGTTGCCGTCGACGGTGACCGCCGGCATGTCGTAGGCGGCGCCGCGCGTGGAGATCCGCTCCACCGCCGTGGCTTCGCGCATCGGCGTGTGCTCGCCGTACTGGTTGTTGTGGCACACGAACACGACGGGCAGCTTCCACACGGCAGCCATGTTCAGCCCCTCGTGGAACGCGCCGATGTTCGAGGCACCGTCACCGAAGTTGCACACCGTGACCCGGTCCGACCCGGCAAGCTGCGCCGCCAGCGCCAGGCCGTTGGCCACCGGGATGCCGCCGCCGACGATGCCGGTGGTGACCATCAGCCCGCTGGCGGGGTGGGTGATGTGCATGGGGCCGCCCTTGCCCTTGCAGGTGCCGGTGGCTCGGCCCAGGAACTCGGCCCACAGCTCGCGCAGCGGCACACCCTTGGCGAGGTGGTCGTGCAGGCCGCGGTAGATCGTGACGACACTGTCGTCGGGCCGCAGGTGCACGGCGTAGCCGGCGCTGATGCACTCCTGGCCGCGCGGCGAGTAGTAGATGAGAGCGATCTGGCCACCCATGAGCATCGAGCGGAACCGCTCGTCGCACAGCTTGATCCGCTGCTGGATCTCGTGCATGCGCAGCAAGGCGTCCCTGTCAGGCGCGTTCCCCACGTTCCCCCCTCGGGAATTGACCAGCCGTCGGGTTTCTATCAGCGCCGACCGGCCCCGTGCCCAACCGGTACCGTGCAACCACGTGTGGGAGACGCTCGCCGCCATCGACGTCGGCACGAACTCCATCCACCTCGTGGTTGCCCGCGTCGTCGACGGCGAGCGCTTCGAGGTGATCGCCGAGGAAAAGGACATGGTCCGGCTCGGCCAGGGCGGCGGCGACATGAAGGTGCTGGCCCCCGACGCCATCGACCGGGCGATCGCCTCCTTGACCCGGTTCAAGCAGATCGCCGACATCGACGGCGCGTTCGTGCGGGCGGTGGCCACCAGCGCCACACGCGAAGCCGAGAACCACGACGAGCTGCTGCGGCGGGCCCATGACGAGGCCGACGTCGACATCGAGGTGATCAGCGGCCTGGAGGAGGCTCGGCTCATCCACCTCGGCGTCCTGCAGGCCGTCCCGGTGTTCGACCAGAGGATCCTCGTCTGCGACATCGGGGGCGGCTCGACCGAAGTGGTGGTCGGTCAGCGCGGCGAGGTCCTCGCCTCCCGCAGCTTCAAGCTCGGCGCCGTGCGGCTCACGAACCGGTTCTTCCCGGGCGAGCGGCTCCACCCGGCCGCGCTGTCGAGCGCTCGCTCGCACATCCGCTCGGCCCTGTCGCCGTTCGTGAAGGAGGTCGAGTCGCATGGCTTCGACGTGGCCATCGGCTCGTCCGGCACGATCCAGTCGGTGGCGTCGATGGCCATCGCCGCCCGCGGGGGCCAACCACCGCGCACGCTCAACCGGGCCACCTTCACCCGTGACGAGCTGGCCGGCGTCGTCGAACGGCTGGCAGGCGCCCGCACGGTCACCGCCCGTGCCAAGGTGCCCGGGCTCGAGCCGAAGCGGGCCGACATCGTGCTCGCTGGTGCGCTCATCCTCGAGGGGATCGTGCAGTCGATGGGCGTCGAGAAGGTGACGGTGAGCGGCTACGCCCTGCGAGAAGGCGTGCTGCTCGACACCATCCAGCGCGCGAGGGGAGGCACGCTGCACCACCTCCGCGACGTGAGCCGCCGCAGCGTCCGTCACCTCTCCGAGCTCATGGATGAAGAGCAGGAGCACAGCCAGCAGGTTGCCTACCTGGCGCTGCAGCTGTTCGACGCCACCGCCCTGCTCCACGGCCTCGACGAGGGGTGCCGCGAGTACCTGGAGGCCGCTGCGCTGCTGGCCAACGTCGGGCTGTTCATCAGCCACAGCCAACACCACCGCCACAGCTACTACGTCATCCGCAACAGCGAGCGCCTCATCGGGTTCACGGACACCGAGATCGAGATCATCGCCCTGGTCGCCCGCTATCACCGCAAGAGCGCCCCGAAGCCGAGCCACCCGGAGTTCGCCGCCCTGCGCCCCGACGACCAGCGCGTCGTGCGGGTGCTGGCCGGGCTGCTGCGCATCGCCATCGGGCTCGACCGCAGCCACGAGGGACGCGTGCAGTCGGTGCGCGTCCGCCGCCGCGGCAGCGGCCTCGCCGTGGAGGCCTTCCCCGCTCCCGACGCCGACGTCTCGCTCGAGCTCTACGCCGCCGACGAGCGCAAGCAGCTGCTCGAAGACGCCCTGAGCCTCCCGATCACCGTCGTTGCCGTCGGCGTCGACGTCCGGGAGCCTACGGCGTGAGCGCTGCCGGTCCTCGCTGACGTGGACCTCGTCACGGCCCTGCTGGTGTCGTTCGGCGTGGTGTTCGTGGCCGAGCTCGGCGACAAGAGCCAGCTGCTCTCGCTGGCCTACGCCACGAAGTACCGGCCCGTCCACGTGCTCGCCGGCATCACTATCGCCAGCCTGGTGATGCACGGCCTGGCCGTTGCGGTCGGCAGCGTCGCCGGCGCCGTCATCCCCGAGCGGGCGGTGTCGATCGCCGCCGGGGTGGCCTTCCTCGTGTTCGGGGCGCTCTCGCTGCGAGTCGACGACGACGAGGAGGCCGACGAGCTGGCCGCCAAGCCGAGCGGCCACGGCGCCGTGGCGACGGTGGCTGCCAGCTTCGTCGTGGCCGAGCTGGGCGACAAGACCCAGCTGGCCACGCTCACGCTTGCCGGCCGCTCCCCGGGACTAGTGGTGTGGCTCGGCGCGTCGCTCGGCATGGTGGCCGCGAACGCGCTCGCCATCGTGGCCGGCGTCGCGTTGGGCAAGCGCCTCCCGGCCGACACGATCCGCAAGGGTGCTGCCGCGCTGTTCTTCGTGTTCGGGCTGCTGCTGCTGGTGGACGGCCTGCGGGGCTGACCGGCGGCTACGGCGCCGCAGTGGTCGCCGGAGGTACCGTGGTGGGAGACTGCGCCAGCGTCTGCGGCGGCGCCGTGGTCGGCGCCAGGGTGGTGGGCGGCACCGTGGTGGGCGGCACCGTGGTGGGCGGCACCGTCGTGGGAGCCACCGTGGTCGGCGGCACCGTCGTCGGCGGCGCCGTGGTGGGCGCGGCCGTGGTGGTGGCCTTGGTGGTAGTGGTCGTCTTCGGCACCGTGGTGCTCGGAGCGATGGTGGTGGTCGTGGCATTGGGGTCGGGCCGGTCGAACGGCGGCGGCTGCGCTCCGTAGGCCTCGGGCTCCTTCACGCCGTCCCAGACGTAGACGACATCGCCCTTGCTCACCAGGTCGGGGAAGTACTCGGCCACGTGCATCGGGATGCGAACGCAGCCGTGCGAGGCCGGGTAGTTCGGCACCGAGGTCATGCCGTGCACGGCCACCCCGTAGTTGAAGTACACCGGGTTGTACATCTTGCCGAGCGAGCCCTCCCACCAGTCGCTCTGGCGACGGTAGAACTTGAACACGCCGCCGGGCGTGATGGAGGTGCCGCACCTGCCGGCCTCCTCCGAGCACCACTCCTGGTTGTCACCGGTGGAGACGTGGGTGACGAGGCGCGCCTGGTTGTTCACGAACAGTACGGCCGTCTGCTCGGGCAGGTACACCTCGAAGTGGGTGGCCGTGCTGTTCGGGCGCCGCGGCGCGATCTGTACGTCGCCGAAGAGCACCTCCCAGTCCTCCGGGCCGATGGTGGCGTTGGGCTTCGAGCCCAGCACCAGCTTCTCGAACGCCCACACCGCCATGGTGGTGGCGGGACCGAAGTAGCCGTCGGGCTTGCCGGGGTCGAACCCGAGCTCGACGAGGCGCTCCTGGAGGTGCAGCACGTCGTCGCCCTTGGTGCCCTGCGAGAGGGTGCGCCCGAGGGGCACCTTGTCGACCGGCGGCAGCGTCGTGGTCGGCTCGGCGGCCGTGGTGGCCGTCTCCCAGCCGTCGGGCAGCTCGCTGTTCGGGTCTTCGATGGCGCTGGCCCCCGCCACCGACGAGTCCGCCGCCGTGGTGACCAGCGGCTGGGCGTCGGCCGGAGCAGCCTGCTCGCCGCCGCGCTGCTCGCACGCGGCAACGCCGACGACGAGCGCGGCGGCTACCGCGCCCAGCACTCCGACCCTTCGCCAACCGTACGACGCCACGCTTCCGACTCGTCTCCTCGAACCTCCCGCCGGGGGCAGCGGGAGACGTGGCGATGCTACTCGGGGGCTGTCCGTCGCGGGCTCACCCTGCGGTGACGGTTGCCTTGTCGCCCACCACCGGCCGGATGTCACGCAGGCGGCTGCGCAGCTCGAACATCTCCCGCAGGATCGTGACGATCACAGAGGGTGACGACAGGGTGGAGACACCGCGGGTACGGGGGAAGTAGTCGACGCCGAACTGCACCACCTTGTAGCCGTAGCGGGTGGCGGCGATGACGAGCTCGGCGTCGATGAACGAGCCCTCGCTCTCCAGCTTGACGTGGTCGAACACCCGGCGCCGGCAGAGCTTGAAGGCGAAGTTGATGTCGCGGACCTTCACCCCGAACAGCACCCGCACCAGCGTGTTGTAGAAGAACGAGTAGACCGTGCGCACGTAGCCCTCGCCGGTGCGGTCGAGCCGCCAGGCGCTCACGATGTCGGCCTCGTAGTGGCGCATCACGCGGACGGCCTTGACCAGCTCGTCCATGTCGAAGGGCAGGTCGGCGTCGCTGTAGAGCACCACGTCGCCCCGAGCCTCGGCGAACCCGGTCTTCAGCGAGCCGCCGAGCTTGCGGTTCTTCGGGTGGTGCACCACCCGGACCCGACGGTCGGCGGCCGCTCGCTCGTCGGCCATCCGGCCGGTGGCGTCGGTGCTGGCGTCGTCGACCACGAGCAGCTCGTAGTCGCCGATCTCGCCGAGCCGGAGGAGCTCGTCGCACGCCTCCCGGGCCGCACCGAGGGCCCGGTCGAGGTAGTCCTGCTCGTTCCACATGGGGAAGAAGACGGTGAGGAGGCCGAACGGCGGCTCCGAGCGCGGCGTCACGCGGGCGCAGGGTACCGGGGCCGATGAGCCCCGCCCACGTCGCGCGGGAGCCGCGGTACGGTCCCCGGCGTGCCCGAGGCCTTCGCCGTCACCGCCGACGACGTGCGAGCAGCTGCCGCCGCCATCGACGGCCAGGTCGTGCGCACGCCCACCCTCCGGTCGAGCACGCTGTCGGCCCTCAGCGGCGCCGAGGTGTGGCTGAAGTTCGAGAACCTGCAGTTCACCTCGTCGTTCAAGGACCGCGGTGCGCTCACCAAGCTCCTCAGCCTCACCGCCGACGAGCGGGCACGGGGGGTGGTCGCCATGTCCGCTGGCAACCACGCCCAAGGCGTCGCCTACCACGCGTCGCGGCTCGGCATCCCGAGCACCATCGTGATGCCGCGGTTCACCCCGAACGTGAAGGTGCGGGGCGCGGAGGTGCTGGGCGCGCGGGTGGTGCTGTTCGGGCGCGACATCGGCGAGTCACGCCTGGAAGCCGACCGCCTGGCCGCCGAGGAGGGCCTCGTGTTCGTGCCGCCCTACGACGATCCGGCCATCATCGCCGGCCAGGGCACGTGCGCGCTCGAGCTCCTCGCCGACGCGCCCGAGCTCGAGGACGTGGTCGTTCCCGTCGGTGGCGGCGGCCTCCTGGCCGGCATGGCGATCGCAGGGCACGACCTGGCGCCGCACGTGCAGTGGATCGGCGTCGAGAGCGACCTCTACCCCTCGATGCAGCACGCCTTGCGGGGCGACGGGCCGGTGGCCGGGGGCAGCACCCTGGCCGAGGGCATCGCCGTCCCCCGGGCGGGCGAGCTCACCACGCCCATCGTCCGCGCACTCGTGCGCGAGATCCTCACGGTGGACGAGGACCACATCGAGCAAGCCATCAACCTGCTGCTCGACATCGAAAAGACCGTGGCCGAGGGTGCAGGGGCGGCCGGCCTCGCGGCCGTGCTGGCCCACCCCGGCCGCTTCGCCGGCCACCGTGTGGGCATCGTGGTCACGGGCGGCAACATCGACCCCCGCATCCTCGCCCAGGTGATCATGCGCGGCCTCGTGCGCTCGGGCCGCCTCACCCGCCTCACCGTCGACATCACCGACGTGCCCGGTGCCCTGGCCGCGGTGGCCTCGGTGTGCGCCGAGGTCGGCGCCAACATCCTCGAGGTCGCCCACCAGCGGCTCTTCAGCGACCTCACTGCCCGCAGCGCGGCCCTGGAGCTGGCCGTGGAGACGCGCGACGCCGAGCACACCGACCGGCTCGTCGAGGCGTTCGAGGCCGCCGGCTATCGCTGCACACGCGGGGTCCACGGGTGACGGCCGACCTGGCCACCCTCGAGGCGGTCCAGCGCCGGGTGCTGTGGCTGGCGGTGCGCATGGTCGACCACGCCAACCACGGTCGCCCGCCCGGCGAGGTCAAGGTCGGCGGCCACCAGGCCTCGTCGGCCTCGATGGTGTCGATCATGACCTCGCTGTGGTTCGCCCACATCGGGGGCGCCGACAAGGTGGCCGTGAAGCCGCACGCCTCGCCCGTGTACCACGCCATCAAGTACCTGACGGGCGAGCTCGACCGCAGCTACCTCACCCGCCTGCGCGAGCTCGGCGGCCTGCAGGCCTACCCGAGCCGCACGAAGGACCCCGACGTCGCCGACTTCTCCACCGGCTCGGTCGGGCTCGGCGCCGTCGCGCCGCTGTTCGCGGCGGCCGCCCGTCGCTACGTCGACGCGCACTTCGGCGCCCGCCCGCCGGCCCGCCACATCGCGCTCGTCGGCGACGCCGAGCTCGACGAGGGAAACGTGTGGGAGGCCATCGCCGACCCCGCCCTGCAGGGCCTCGGCAACGTGATGTTGGTGGTCGACCTGAACCGCCAGAGCCTCGACCGCGTCATCCCCGGCATCAAGGCCCGCAAGCTGATGGAGTTCTTCGAGGGCTCGGGATGGCACGTCGTGGAGGCGAAGTACGGCCACCGCCTGCAGCGGGCCTTCGGCGGGCCGGGCGGCAAAGCACTCCGAGCCCACATCGACGACATGTCGAACGAGGAGTACCAGAGCCTGTTCGCGTTCCGGGGCGCCGAGCTGCGCGAACGGTTCTGTGCCGGTGCCAGCGACGAGGTGCGACAGCTCGTCGCCGCGGTGCCCGACGACGAGGTGGCCGGGCTCGTGCACAACCTGGGTGGCCACGACCTCGGTGAGCTGCTCCGGGCCTACCAGGCCTGCGACGTCGTCACCGAGCGCCCGAGCGTCGTGTTCGCGTACACCGTGAAGGGCTGGGGCCTGCCGATCGCGGGCGACCCGCTCAACCACGCCGCGCTCCTCACGCCGGCACAGATCGAGGCCCTGCGAGCCGGCGCCGGCCTCACCGAGGCCACCGAGTGGGACCGGTTCGAGCCCGACTCGCCCGAGGGGCGCCTGTGCACGGCGGTGGGTGGCGAGATCAACAACGAGCCGCCACCACCCCGCCCTCGGGTGGCCGTGCCGAGCGCGGCCGGGTTGCCGCCAACCCGCACGGCCTCCACGCAGGAGGCCTTCGGGCGCGTGCTGGCCACCCTCGGGTCGCACGACGAAGTGGCGGCCCGCCTGGTGACCACGTCGCCCGACGTGAGCGTGAGCACGAACCTCGGCGGCTGGATCAACAAGATGGGCGTGTTCGCCCCAGCCGACGAGCCCGACTACCTCGGCGAGGGCCGGCTGCTGCGCTGGCGCCAGAGCCCCTCGGGCCACCACGTCGAGCTCGGCATCAGCGAGATGAACCTCTTCTTGCTGCTCGGCGCACTCGGCCTGGCCCACGAGCACCACGGCGAGGCCCTGCTGCCGGTCGGCACCGTCTACGACCCCTTCGTCTGCCGCGGCCTCGACGCCCTGATCTACGCGCTCTACAGCGGCGCCCGCTTCGTGGTGGTCGGCACGCCGAGCGGCATCACGCTGGCGCCCGAGGGTGGCGCCCACCAGAGCACGGTCACCGCGTCGCTCGGCATCGAGCTGCCCGGCCTCACGTTCGCCGAGCCGGCCTACGCCACCGCCCTCGACTGGTTGCTGTGCGACGGCCTGGCCCGGCTGCTCGAGCCCGACGGCGAGAGCCTCTACCTCCGCTTGTCGACCCGGCCGATCGACCAGGCACCCTTCGACGACGCTCGCCGCCGTCTCGGTGACGACGTGCTGCGGGCCCACGTGCTGGCGGGCGGCTACCGGCTCGTCGAGCACGGCGGCGGCGCCGCCACCGGCATGACGCTCGTCAACGTCTTTGCGTCCGGGGCCGTGATGCCGGAGGTGGTGGCCGCAGCCGACCTCCTTGCCGGTGAGGGCGTCGCCGCGAACGTGATCGACGTGACGTCGGCCGACCGGCTCTACCGGAGCTGGCGCACCACGCTCGAGACGGCCGCCCGCGAAGCCTCGTCACCGGCCGCGACACACCACCTGGCCACTCTCCTGCACCCCTACGAGCGCCGGGCGCCGATCGTCACCGTCCACGACGCAGCGTCGCACGCACTCGCGTGGGTCGGGTCGGCGTTCGGCGCCCGCACGGTGCCCGTCGGCGTCGACGCCTTCGGTCAGAGCGGCAGCATCCCCGAGCTCCAGGGCGTGTTCGGGTTGCGACCCGAGCAGATCGCCAACGCCGCGCTGGTGGCCCTCTCGTGAGTGCCGAGGTGGTGGTCGTCGGCAACGCGGGCGTCGACACGAACGTCTACCTCCACGCCCCGGCCGACCTCACCCACGAGACCGACTATCCCGACACGTTCGACACGGTCGGCCAGTCGGGCGGCTACAGCGCTCGCGCCTTCGCCCGGCTCGGCCACGCCACGGCGTTCCTCGGCTACGTCGGCGACGACGCCCTCGGCCGCTACCTCGTCGACGAGCTCGGCACCGACGGGGTCGACCTCTCCTGCGTCGAGGTCGACCCGGGCGGCACCAACCGCAGCATCAACCTGATGGCGCCCGACGGCACCCGCCACAGCTTCTTCGACGGCAAGAGCCACATGACCCTCGTCCCCCCGGTCGAGCGCTGGGCGCGCGCCTTCGACGGAGCGCGCCTGGCCCACTTCTCCATCCCGAACTGGGGCCGCCTGCTCCTCGGCCCCGCCCGGGCCGCCGGATGCGTCGTGTCGGTCGACCTCCAAGACGTCCGCGACCTGTCCGACCCCTACCGGGCCGACTTCGTCGACGCGGCCGACGTGCTGTTCCTGTCGGGGACCCACCTGCACGACCGCGAGGCGGCCGTGCGCGCCCTGCACCGGCCGGGCCGGCTCGTCGTGATGGGCCTGGGCGCGCACGGGTGCCTCGTCGGCAGCGACGACGGGATCACGGCCCACCTCCCCGTCGACCTGCCCTTCCCGGTGGTCGACACGAACGGCGCCGGCGACTCGCTGGCGGCCGGGTTCTTGTCGAGCCACGTGCTCCTCGGCCTCGACCTCGCCACGTCGGTCCATCGGGGCCAGCTGGCGGCGCGCTGGTGCTGCACGCTGCGGGGCACGAGCCGCGGCCTCCTCACCCGCGAGGGGCTCGACGCGCTGGCCTGACGTCGCCTCAGGTGGCGACGGGAAGGTGGTGCAGGCCCCGGCTCAGCATGGTCGGGTGCCAGGTGAGCGATGAGGGGTCGGCCAGCTCGAGCGACGGATAGCGGTCGATCAGGCCGGACAGGGCCAGCTGTCCCTCCACCCGGGCCAGCGGCGCCCCGAGGCAGTAGTGGATCCCGAAGCCGAACCCCAGGTGGGAGTTGGGTGAGCGCTTCACGTCGAACCGCTCGGGCTCGGCGAACGCCGCCGGGTCACGGTTGGCGGCGAGGTTCACGAGGAAGACCCGCTGGCCCTCCTCGAACTCGTGGCCGTCGAGCTCGTGGCGCTCCTTCACGAGGCGGACCGTCGCCCGGGCCGGCCCGTCGAAGCGGAGGATCTCCTCCACCGCACTGGGGACGAGTGAGCGGTCGGCCTGCAGCGCCTCCCACTGGTCGCGGTGCGTCAGCAGCGCGAGCGCGCCGTTGCCGATCAGGTTCGTCGTCGTCTCGTGGCCGCCGAACAGCAGCAGCGTGCAGCTGGCCACGAGCTCGTCGCGTGACAGCGAGTCGTCGCCCTCCCGCTCGAGGAGCAGGCTGATCAGGTTGTCGCCCGGGTCGGCCTCGAATCGCTCGATGAGACCGACCAGGTAGGCCCGCAGCTCGCTCATCCCGGCGGCGGCGCGCTCGTAGCGGTCCTCGCTGTCGTAGGCGCCGAACACGAGCGCCGTGATCTGGTCCGACCACTCCTTGAACAGATCGCGGTCCTGCGGCGGGGCACCGAGCATCTCGGCGATCACGATCGCCGGCAGCGGGTAGGCGAAGTCACGGATGAGGTCGAAGTGTTCCCGACCCTCGAGGTCGTCGAGCAGCCCGTCGATGATGGCGCGGATCCGCGGCTCCCACGTCCGCACCACCCCGGTGCTGAACGCGCGCTGCAGCAGGCGGCGCAGGCGGGTGTGGTCGGGCGGGTCCTTGAAGACGAGCCAGTCCTCGAGGATCGCGAACGTGGCCGCCACCTGGTCAGAACCGGACGCCTTCGTGATGGCACCGGCGAACGGGGTGATGCGCTCTGCGGTGAGCAGCGGGCTCCGGAGGAGCGACACGACATCGGCGTAGCGCGTGATGACCCACGAGCGGTGCCGGACGCTCCAGTGCACCGGCGACGACTCGCGCAGGCGGCCGAAGTACGCGTGTGGGTCACGCACGGCCTCGTCGCACAGCAGGTTGTCGTCGAGCAGCTCGTCCATCACGTCCTCCTCCGGCCGGCTCCTCCGAGCGGCCCCAGCGTTCAGGTGAGGGTCAGCCCACCGTCAACGGTCAACACCTGCCCGGTGACGTAGCGCGCATCGGGCCCTACCAGGAAGGCCACCGCCCCGGCGATCTCGTCGGGCTCGGCGAAGCGCCGCAGCGGGATCCCGCGCGCCACGGACGTCCGCAGCTCGTCGGGAGTCACCCCGGCCCGCTCGGCAGCCCGGGCCAGCGTGCCGTCGATCATGTCGGTCGACGTGGAGCCGGGGGCGACGCAGTTCACTCGGATGCCGAAGCGGGCGAGCTCGATCGCCTGCTGCTCCGTCAGCCGCTCGAGGGCGGCCTTGCTGGCGCAGTAGGCGCCGTAGCGCGGCAGTGCCCGGTGGCCGGCCGTTGACGACAGGTGCACGATCGCCCGGTCGGCCACCGCGCTCGCGGCCAGCACCGGCACGAGCACGCTCGTGAGGCGGTGGGCCGAGGTCACGTTGACCCGCATCGTGTCGTCCCAGAGGCCGTCGGGCGTCTCGTGGGCGAGGTACCGGTTGGCCTCCCCCGGGGTGCCTGCGTTGTGCACCAGCACGGCCGGTGCCCCGAGCCGGGTCGCCGCCTCGGCCAGGGCCTCGGCCACCGATCGCTCGGTCACGTCGCCGGCGACGGCCACGGCCTGTCCGCCACCCACCGCGATCTCCTCCACCACCGACGCGGCGCCGAGCCAGCCGGCCTCCGCCTCGGCCGCGAAACGGGCCGCGGGGTCGGACGTGCGCTCGTGGACGACGACGGCGAAGCCCTCGCGGCCGAGCCGGCGGGCGATGGCGCGGCCGATGCCGCGCTGGCGCCCTGCCCCCGTGACGATCGCAACCGGTGTGCTCATCGGGCCGCCTTTGCGGGCCGGACGGAGGGGGTGAGCGACGTTGCCCACCCCCTCCGGGACCGGTCAGAGGAGCTGGTAGAACTTCCGCGGGGTGGACTCGATCTCGCCCTCCGCCGGCACGTTGTCGGCGGTCACGAGCACCGACGTCGCGAAGATCGGCACGCCGGGAGTGCCGGGCTGCGGGTTGCCGGCGAGCATGTCGGCCGCGATCTTGCAAGCGGCCTCGCCACCGAACTCGTGGCCGTCGGCAACGGTCGCCTTGAAGGCTCCGCCGGCGCGGATGGCGGCGTACTCGTCGGGGTCGCCGTTCATCGACGCGACGATGGCGTCGCTGCCTGCCGCCTCGACCGCCGTGGCTGCGCCGAGGCCGAGGCTGCCGAAGCCGCCGATCACGGCCTTGACCTCCGGGTTGGCCTGGAGGGCCGCCTCGGTCGACTTCTGGGCCGACTCCTCGCTGAACCCGAGCGCCTCACCGACCACCGTCAGCTCGATGTCGGGGTAGTTGGCAAAGACCTCCTTGATGCCGGCTTCGCGGCTCTGCAGCGCCGGGTTGTTGGCGTTCACGAGCACGACAGCACCGGCGCCACCGATCTCGTCGGCCACCCACTGGCCGATGATCCGGCCGTCCTCTTCCTGGTTGGCATCGAGCGCGACGACGCCGGCCGGGTTGCCGGCACCCCAGGTGACGAAGGGAACCTTGGCCTCGGTGAACCCGGCGATGAGCGAGTCCTGGCCGCTCATGTCGATGCCGATGTTGAACACTGCGTTGGTGCCAGCGTTCAACCAGCCCTCGAGGATGGCGGTCAGCTTCGTCGGGTCACCACCGACGTCCTGGTAGTCGACGGTGGCACCGTTGGCCTCCAGACAGGCCTGCAGCGGCTTCGACCAGCGCTCGGCACCGGGCACCGGCGCCAGGTTGGCGATGCCGGCCGTCTTGCCTTTCCAGGTGGCCAGGTCGCCGCTGATGGTTACCTCGGTGCCGCCCTCGGGGATCCCGCCCTTGGCCGTGTCGCCACCGCCGCCGCCTCCACCGCCGGCGGCCGCCGTGGTGTCGGGCGCCGGCGCTGCGGTGGTCGCCGCGGCGCCGCCCTCGTCGTCGTCGTCGCCGCAGGCGCCCAGCACGAGCGCGGCAACGCTCGCGATAGAGATGGCCGCCAGCATCCGTCGTTGTCTCATGGTTGTCCCCCTGTAGTTGCTGGTGCTGCTGTGGTCGGTCGGCTCCGGTCGACGGACGTCAACCTCGGGCCGCGGCACGCCGGGCGAGGCCGGCGAACGCCAGGGCGGCGATGAGGATCGCCCCGTTGGCGATGGTCTGGGCGTAGCCCGGGACACCCAGGATGATCAGGCCGCTGAACGTGACCGTCATGAGCATCACGCCGACGGCGGTACCGAAGATGTGGAACTCGCCCTCGCGCAGCGTGACGGCGCCGAGGAAGCAGGCGGTGAATGCCTGCAGGAGGTACGAGCTCTGGTTGCCGACGAGCGTGACGGCCGAGCCGGTGCGGCCCGCGGCCAGGACGATGCCGGCGATGCAGGCGACCACGGCGCTGATGACGAAGGCGGCGAACCGGTAGGCCCGAACGTTGATTCCGGCAAGGCGCGAGGCATCGGGGTTGCCACCGACCGCGTCCATGCGGCGGCCGGCCTCCGTCTGGTTGAGGAAGAGCCAGAGCACGACGAGCACCACCATGGCGGCGACGGCGATGAGTGGCAGGCTGAGCCCGCTCAGGTCGAACGTGAGGCGGTCGCCGAAGAGCGAGGCGCTCCAGCTCTCGGGCGCCTCCCAGTCGAACAGCGTCCCCTGGGCCGCGTCGGTCACGTCCTTGGGCAACTGCACGGCACGGCCGTCGGTGAGGCGGATGAGGTAGCCCTCGACGATGCCGGCCATGCCGAGCGTGGCGATGAACGCCGACACGCCGAGGTACGACACGATCACCCCGTTGAGCGCGCCGACGATGCAGCCGAACAACAAGGCGGCGAACAAGGCGAACACCACGTTGCTCTGCAGCGAGGTTCCCACGATCGGGCCGCCGCCGATGTCGGTGAAGGGGATGGTCGGCCAGGTGAACACGTACGTACCCGCGAGGAACTGGGCGAACATGGCGCCGCCCAGGGTGAGCGTGGCGGCGATGGAGAGGTCGAACTCGCCGAGGATGAGCGGCACGGTGAGACCGCCGGCCAGGATGGCGAGGACCGCCGACTGCCGCAGGATGAGCGTGATGTTGCTGCCGGTCAGGAAGCGCTGCTCTCCGAGCTGGGCCTCGCTCAGCACCGTGAACAGCACCACGAGCAGGCCGAGGAACATCAACGTGCCGTAGCGCGACGAGAACAGCAGCACCCGCTTGGTCGGGCTCGGGCCGGAGGCCGGCCGCCGGCCGTCCGTCGGGACCGGCTGAGACGACGGGAGCGGGTCCTCGACCGTTGCGGTGCCCTCCGACGCAGACGTCACGCATCCCCCCGACAGCGACTCGTGCACCGCCCCCGCGGCGCCCTAGGTCTCAACATAACCCACCGGTCGTTGGGTGTGTAACTTGTGCTCTTCGACCGGAGCGCTTCGGGGGGAGCCATGTCGGAGCTCGTGCTGGAAGTGGTCGGGCTGTGCAAGCAGTTCCCGGGCGTGCGCGCCCTCGACGACGCGTGGCTTCGCGTGCGCGCCGGCGAGGTGCACGGCCTCGTCGGCGAGAACGGCGCCGGCAAGTCGACGCTCATCAAGATCCTGGCCGGAGCGCAACGACGCGACGCCGGCACGATCAAGGTGGATGGCCACGAGGTAGTCCTCGCCCACGAGCACGACGCCGACCGGCTCGGTCTGCACTTCATCCACCAGGACGTCGCGCTGGTACCCCGGCTGTCCGTCACGGAGAACGTGTTCCTCGGCCAGCCGATGCCGTCGCGGATGGGGTTCGTCGCGAAGAAGCGGGCCCACGACCAGGCGCGGGCGATCCTGGCCGACTTCACCGACGTCGACCCGCGGCGGACGGTCGCCAGCCTGAGCGTCGCCGAGCGCTGGATGGTGGGCATCGCTCGTGCCTGCAGCGGCGAGGCCCGGCTCGTCGTGATGGACGAGCCGACGGTCGCGCTGGCCGACGCCGAGGTCGAGCGAGTGTTCGCCGCCATCGACCGCCTCACCGCCCGCGGCATCGCCGTGCTGTTCGTGTCGCACCGGCTCGGCGAGGTGCTCCGGGTTTCGCACCGGGTGACGGTCATGAAGGACGGCCGCACGGTCGGGATGCACGACATCTCGGATCTCGACCGGGGCCGTCTCGTCGGCCACATCATCGGGCGCGAGGCCGGCGAGGTGGAGCCGATCGAGGAGCTCGCCGAGCCGCACGACGACGTGGCGCTGGCCGTGCGAGGCCTCTCGAGCGGGCCCCTGCACGACGTGGACCTCGAGGTGCGCTCCGGCGAGATCCTCGGGATCGGCGGGCTGGTGGGCTCCGGGCGCACATCGCTGCTCCTCACGCTGTTCGGTCACCACCGGCCGTCGAGCGGCGTCATCGAGATCGGGGGCCGGCCCGTGCACCTCCGTTCCCCCGCCGACGCCATCCGCCACGGCCTCGCACTGCTCCCCGAAGAGCGCAGGAGCCAGGGGCTCCTGCCGTCCCGCAGCGTCCGTGAGAACGTCGTGCTGACCCATCTGCGCGACTTCCGGCGGGTCTCCCGGATCCCTTCGCCGAGCCGCACAGCGGAGACCAACAGGACGGTGCAGGAGATCGACCGACTCCGGATCGCGACGCCCGGGCCCGAGCAGCGGATCATGACGCTCTCGGGCGGCAACCAGCAGAAGGCGCTGCTCTCGCGCTGGCTGGTGGGCCGTGCCACGAAGGTGCTCATGCTCGACGAGCCGACCAAGGGTGTCGACGTCGGCGCCAAGGCAGAGATCCTGCGCTTCGTCGCCACCCTCGCCGCCGACGAGGGCGTGGCGGTGATCCTCGTGTCGTCCGACCTCGAGGAGGTCGCCGCCGTCGCCCACCGGGTCGTCGTGCTGCGAGAAGGGCGGGTGGTGGCCGAGCTGCACCGGCCGTTCACCGAGGGCGAGGTGCTCGCCCACTGCTACGACCACGCCGAGGAGACCGCATGAGCGAGCCCGGAGGCGACACCTGGGTCGCGACGCGCGACGACCACGTCGCCGTCCTCGAGTTCCGCGGTGGCCCCCGCGGAACCATGACCATCGCCGGCGCGGCGGCGCTGGCCGCGCTCATCGAGGAGCGGGCGGCCCGGCCCGACCCGCCGGTCCTCGTGCTGGTCGACGACGTCTTGCACGCCGAGCTGGCCGAGGTCCGCGACATGGGCCTCGGCCGCCCGATCGGCGACTGGGCACCGTGGCTGGCGGCCATCAGCGGCATCGAGCGCTACCCGTCGGCCACCGTGGCCGCCATCCCCCGCCAGGCGAGCTGCGGCGGTCTCGAGCTCGCGCTGGCGGCCGACCTGCGGATTGCCGCACCGTCGGCACGCCTCGGGGTGCTCGAGACGCGCATGGGCATCATGCCGGGCGCCGGTGGCACCCAGAGACTGCCGGCGCTGGTCGGGGCGGGCAACGCCGCCCTGCTCGTGCTGACGGGCGAGACGGTGGACGGGTCGACCGCCCACCGGATGGGTCTGGTCCAAGTCCTCGACGGCGACGCCGTCACCGCCGCCGTGGCGCTGGCCGAACGGCTGGCCGACCGGGGCCCCCGCGTGCTGGCAGCGGCGAAGCGAGCGCTGGCGGCCGCCCGCACCACGACCACGGAGGGCTTCCGGGAGGAAGGCAGGGCGTTCCTGTCCCTGGTCTCGCATCCCGACACCCTCCGCACGATCGAGCAGTGGCTCGAGCGCCAGGCCCGCGACGAGGTGCCGGCGCACGACGCGAGCCCGCTCGAGTGACCCTCGCCCACGGCGAGGGCCCACCGCACCGGGACATGGGGACCCGGACGACTCCACAGGGGGACAGCACCAGATGATCCGCAAAGCACTCAGCGTCCTGGCCGCCGGCGTCATCGCCGGCGGCGTCGTCGTGGCCTGCAGCAGCGACGGCGACAGCGCGGACAGCACCGCGGCCGCCACCACCGTCGCCGAGGCCACCACGACTGCCGCCGCGGCGGTCACCTCCGCTGCGTCGGCGCCCGAGGGCGACCTCTCGGTCTTCGAGGGCAAGACCGTCGGGATCCTGTCGTTGGCACCGGGCCTCGAGCCCGTCGACCGGATCCAGCAGGGCGTGGTCGACTGCGTCGCCGACAACGGCGGCGAGACCCAGGTCTTCGACGCCAAGGGCGGCACCGAGGCCGTGCAGGCCTTTGAGCAGGCCAACGCCGCCGCGGTCGACGCCATCTACAACATCGCCAACGACGTCTCGAACGGCTCGCTCGACACCCAGCTGGCCGCGGCAGGCGACGCCGGCCGGCCCGTCGTGACGGCCTGGGGAGGCCAGCGCGAGGGCACCGTGTCGATCACGGGCCTCGAGTTCCAGTCGGCGGCCCGCGTCGGCCAGTACCTGATCGACCGCATCGCCGCCGCCAACGGCGGCGTCGCCGAGGGCACGGTGCTGATCGCCAACGCCCGCGTCACCCCGAGCCTGCGCCAGCGGGCCGACGCGCTCAAGGCGATGGTCGGGCCCGACACGGAGTTCCCGGACATCACCGTCGAGGAGCTGGAGGTCGATATCTCCAACGCCCTCGCCGACGCGCAGGCCAAGGTCGAGCAGGCCGTTCAGGCCAACCCCGACATCAAGGCGGTGTATGCGACGTTCGACACGATCGGGCAGGGCGCCGCCACCGCCATCGACAACGCCGGCGGTGAGCAGTTCGTCGTGTCGTTCAACGGCGACTCGACTGCCCTCGACCTGATCCGGGCCGGCTCGTCGCTGAAGGCCACGGCGGCCAACGACCTCGAGGGCACGGCCACGCTGGCCTGCACCCTCCTGGCCCAGATGCTCGCCGGCGAGACGCCGGCCGCCACGACCTACTGGATGGACAGCCCGCTCGTCACCGACAAGAACGTCCCCGAGTCCGGCTTCGCCACTGGGCCGGGCGCCTTCACGCTGTTCGAGGGATGATGGACCGATGAGCGGGTCGCGTGGCCTCCCCGATGTCGGGCGGCCACGCGACACCGTCGTGTGGGTGGCGGTCGCCCGCCACCCACACGAACGGGGTGAGCGCATCGAGGTGGTCGCCGCCTTCTCCCGACTCACCGACGCGGTCGCCTGGATGGGGGCCAGCCCGGTGTCGCTGCTGCTGGTGCCGCTCGTGCTCGACGCCGAGCTCGACGCCGGCACCGACTTGGCCCGAGACGCGAAGAAGGGGGAGGCCTGACGGCCTCCCCCTTCTTCATGCGGCGCTGGTGGATCAGCCGTTGAAGGCGTTGATGCCGCTCGTGAAGTCGTACTTGAACGTCGGGTCACCCTGGATGGTGCCGTCGGCGAGCACGATGTGCGTCGACGGGCTGGCCCACTCGAGGAAGTTCTCCACGGTGAGGTCGCCGATCTTCTCGCTGCGGGGATCGGGCTCGGCGTGGTTCTGGAGCAGCACGTTGGAGTCGCTCTCGAAGATGCCGAGCGACTGGAAGCCCTCGGGGCAGTCGCTGTAGGGCGTGTGGAAGGAGCCGGCCGCCTCGTACGAGAACATGCCCGTCTCGACGCGGTTGGTGCCCTCCCGGTACCCGAACCAGCCCTTGACGGTGAAGGCCATGGCACGGCAGATGTGGAAGTGCGAAGGGAAGTCGGGTGCACCCGGGTCCATCTTGAACCCGAACGCCACCGTGTTGGTCGGGACGTGGACCGTGAGCACCTTGAAATAGGAGCCCGGAGCCACTTCGACCCACTCGATGTCGTTGGACTGGATGTCCGCGGTGACCTTCTCCAGCTGGGCGAGTCCAAGCATCAGTGATCCCCCTGTTGGTCGGCTTGGATGCGTTTTTCGAACAGTACTACAACGCTCGTTTGGTTTGCGAGGGCGAGCCGAGGGAATTCAGTTGCCGGCGACGCGCCGGTCGCGGTCCCGCCAGAACGGCTCCCGGAGCACCTTGCGCTGGAGCTTGCCGACCGGGCTCTTCGGCAGCGGCTCGTGCTGGAACAGCACCTGTGACGGCTTCTTGTACGAACCCAGCTTCTCCTTGCAGAGCGCGACGATCTCCTCCTCGTCGACCTCGGCACCTGCTTCGACGACGCACACGGCGATGGGCGTCTCGCCCCAACGATCGTCTGGGATGGCGAACACCGCGGCCTCGATGACCGCCGGGTGGTCGAGGATCACGTTCTCGAGCTCGGCCGGCCAGATGTTGAAGCCGCCCGAGATGATCATGTCGTCCTTGCGGTCGAGCACGTACAGGTAGGCGTTCTCGTCGAGCACGCCGATGTCGCCGGTGAGCACGAAGCCGTCCGACGTCATGCGCTCACGGGTGGCGTCGGGGTTCTCCCAGAAGCCCACCATCTGCCCGTCGCACCTGATGGCGATCTCCCCCTCGGCGCCGAGCGGCAAGGCGACATCGGGGTTGTCCTGGTCGCGGATCTGGAGGTAGGCGAACGGCAGCGCCCGGCCGGCCGAGCGCAGCGGGTTCGAACCGGGTACGTCGGAGAACCACTCCTCCGGGCCCATCATGCACACGGGCAGCGCCTCGGTCTGGCCGTAGCCCTGGTAGAGCACCATGCCGAACACGTCACGGGCGAGCCGGGCCGTGTCGTCGGCGATCGGTGCGCCGCCGATCTGGATCACCTTCAGCCGTGACCAGTCCCGCGAGGCGGCCGAGGGGTGACGAGCGAGGGTGTTGAGCATGGCCGGCACGAGGAACATGTACGCCACCCCCTCACGCTCCATGATGTCGAGGGTCTCCTCGGGCTCGAAGCGGTCGAGCAGCACGTTGAGCCCGCCCGACAGCCACGTCGGGGTGTACAGGTAGCCCGAGCCGTGCGAGATAGGCCCGACGTGCAAGCAGGCGTCTCCGGCCTGCATCGGCGGGAAGTTGTAGAACCAGTCACGTCCGGCCGCCAGCCACGAGCGGTGCGAGTAGGCAACGCCTTTCGGCTTGCCAGTGGTGCCGCCGGTGTGGCGGATGATGTACCAGTCGTCGGGATCGATTGCGACCTGCGGGTCGTCGGCCGACTGGGCCGCAAGCCAGCCTTCGTACGAGTCGTCACGGACGAGGACGTGCTGGAGGGCGGGGAGCTGCGCGACGACGCCTTCGACGTCGGGCCAGTACTTCGCGCTCACGACCAACCCTCGACAGCCGGTGTGACCCAGCATGTGCTCGTGGCTCTCCGGTGAGTTGCGGGCGTAGAGGGGAACCCTGACGAGCCCAGCCGCCGCAGCACCGGCGAAGACGTCCTGGGCCTCGACGGAGTTGTCCTCGAGCACGCCGACGCGGTCGCCCAGCACCAGACCCATGCCGAGGAGGCCGTTGGCCAGGCGGCAGCCGCGCTCCCACGCCTCGGCGAACGTCAGGCGTTGCTCTCCGTGCACGATCGCCGTTCGCTTGGCGTTGAACAGCGCCGACTGGCGCATCAGGCCGCGGACATCCATCGATCCCCCTCGTCGTCGAACCAGACGGTCGTTCGGTTTCCCCACTCCTCGTATAGCGAGTGCGGTGGCCTCGCGCAAGGTGGGCTCACGACACGGCCGAGCATCCCCCTCCGTCGCCCCTCGGCGAGGCAGCACGCCGGACACGTAGTCTGCGAGCCGTGACGAGCGGGGGGTGCTGCTGATGCCGCGACCGAGCCGGTGGCCCGAGATCGTCGATGCCGCCGCCCGCGCCTTTCGCGAGAAAGGCTTCGACGCGACGTCGCTCGAGGAGATCGCCGCCGACGTCGGCATCTGGAAGGGCAGCCTCTACCACTACATCGACTCGAAGGAAGACCTGCTCTTCGCCGTCGTGAAGGAGCCGGCCGACCGGATCCTCGCCGAGCTGCGCGAGCTCCTGACCCTCGACCTCCCGCCGGCCGAGAAGGTCCGTCGCGCCGCCCACACCCATGTGACCGTGCTGCACGACCACTTCGTCTACGCATCGGTCTACCTCGAGGAGATCGCAGGGCGGCACCGGTCGGCCGAGTGGTCGGCCATGGATCGCGAGTACCTTTCGTGCCTCGAGAAGGTCATCGCCGACGGCCGCGACCAGGGAGACTTCGACGCCGGCATCGACCCCCGCATCGCCAGCCTGGCCCTCATCGGCTCGTTCAACTGGCTCACGCACTGGTACCGGCCCGACGGCCCGCTCTCCCCCCGCGAGATCGCCGACCGCTTCTCCGACATCTTCCTCGCCGGCATGCTCTCTCGCCGCGCGTCGGCCACGGTCGCCGAGCCGAAGGCGGCCGCTCACGCCCGGCGAACCAAGCGAGCCTCTGCCGGCTGACGATCCCCAAACGCTCGTTTGGTACGTTGGCGACAGACCTGCCAAGCAGGAGGCTCCCGTGCGCGACGTCTGGATCATCGGTACCCACTCCACCCGCTTCGCCAAGCGGCCCGACGACTCCTTCAAGGACCTCACCCGCGAGACGTACCTGGGGGTGCTGGCCGACGCAGGGCTCGAGGCCGGGGAGGTCATCGAGGCCGGCTGGTTCGGCAACTGCCTCATGCACACCTTCGGCCAGGGGGGAATACGCGGCCAGGTGAGCACGGTCGAGCTCGTCGACGAGGGGCTGTTCCCGGTGCACGTGCCGATCGTGAACGTGGAGGGTGCCTGCGCCACCGCGTCGATGGCCCTGCACGCCGCCGTCAAGGAGATCCGGGCCGGCGACGCCGAGGTGACGCTGGCGATGGGCGTCGAGAAGACCTACCGCAAGGGGGCCGAAACCGACGCCGGCGTCCGCCAGGAGATGTTCGACGCCTACCGGGCCGGCTTCGACAACTTCGACGAGGACCGGCTGGTGCGCGAGTACGAGAAGGCAGCCGCCTTCGCCGGGTGCACGTTCGAGCAGGGGCCCGGTCGCACCATGTTCATGGACACGTACGCCCTCCAGGCCGCCGTGCACATGGCCCGCCATGGCACCACCCAGGCCCACATCGCCGCCGGCGCCGCAAAGAACCACACCTACGCCGCCCACAACCCGCTGGCCCAGTACCAGTTCCCGATGACGGTCGACGAGGTCCTGGCCGACCGCCCCGTCTCGTGGCCGCTCACCCGCTCCATGTGCGCGCCCATCGGCGACGGCGCGGCATCGGCCATCGTGTGCTCGGGGGCGTTCCTCGCCACGCTGCCCGAGCGGGTGCGGTCGCGGGCGGTCGAGGTGGTGGCCACGGTGCTGACCGGCGGGCACTACCGGGCCATCGACGAGCGGTCGCTGTCGTTCCACGCCGCTCGGCGCGCCTACGAGCGAGCCGGCATCACGCCGGGCGACGTCGACGTGGCCGAGGTGCACGACGCCACGAGCTTCTGCGAGCTCTACCAGATGGAGATGCTCGGCTTCTGCGAGGAGGGCCAGGGCGGGCCGTTCGTGGCATCCGGCGCCACGGGTCCGGGTGGCGTGATCCCCACGAACACCGGCGGCGGCCTGGTGTCGAAAGGGCACCCGGTGGGGGCGACCGGCCTGTCGATGATCCACGAGCTCGTCACCCAGCTGCGGGGCGAGGCCGGCCCCCGGCAGGTGGCCGACGCCCGCATCGCGCTGCAGGAGAACGGCGGCGGCGTGATGGGGCTCGAGGAGGCGGCCTGCTCGGTCACCCTCTTGCGCCGTCACGGCTGAGGCGCTCGGCCCGGGTCACGGCCTGTGACCGGTGACCACTTGTCATCGTTACGTTAACGCTGTTTCGTTATGGGCGTTACGTTGACGATGTTCACTCGGAGGTCCCCCCGTGCTCGCTCGCCTCGCTCCCTTCCTCGTCCGCCGCCGGCGCCTCGTGCTGGTCGTCTCGCTCCTGCTCCTCGTGGTCGCCGGCGCCTACGGCGGAGGCGTCGTCGAGCGCCTCACCTCCGGTGGGTTCACCGATCCCGGCGCCGAGTCGTCGAGGGCCACCTCGGTCATCGAGGAGACCTTCGGCACCGGCGAGCCCGAGCTCGTCCTGCTCGCCACCGCCCCGTCGGGAAGCGTCGACGACCCCGCGGCCTCGGCCGCCGGCAACGAGCTGACCGCAGCGCTCCTGGCCGAGCCCGGCGTCGCCGAGGCCGCCAGCTACTGGTCGCTCGGCAACCCACCGCCGCTGCGCAGCGAGGGCGGCGACCGCGCCCTCGTCCTGGTCGGGCTGGCCGGCGACGAGGACGATCAGGACCTCACCACGAAGCGGCTCCGGGAGACCTACGAAGGTGACCGCGGAGCGCTCGTGGTGGAGGCGGGCGGGCAGGCCGCCGTGTTCGACGAGGTCGGCCACACGATCGAGTCCGACCTGCTGCGAGCCGAGCTGATCGCCCTGCCGATCACGATGGTGCTGCTCGTGCTGGTCTTCGGGAGCGTCGTGGCCGCCAGCCTTCCGCTGCTGGTCGGCGTCATCGCCGTGATGGGCACGTTCGTGGCGCTCAACGTGATCGCCGGCCTGACGGACGTGTCGATCTACGCGCTGAACCTCACCACCGCACTCGGGCTCGGCCTTGCCATCGACTACAGCCTCTTCATGGTGAGCCGGTTCCGGGAGGAGCTGGCCGAGGGCCGGGCCACGGGCGATGCCGTGGTCCGCACCGTCCGCACGGCCGGTCGGACGGTGCTCTTCAGCGCCGGCACCGTCGCCATCAGCCTCGCGGCCCTGCTCGTGTTCCCGCTCACCTTCCTGCGCTCGTTCGCCTACGCCGGCATCGCCGTCGCCGCCATGGCGGCCGTCGCGGCCGTGGTGGTGCTGCCCGCCCTGCTGGCGGCGCTCGGACCGAAGGTGAACGCGCTACGGGTGCTGCGCCGCCCGGTACGGACCGACACCAGCTCCGGCCCGTGGCACCGCATCGCGACTGCCGTGATGCGCCGGCCGCTACCGGTCGCCACCGCTGCCGTCGCGCTGCTCCTGTTCCTCGGCGCTCCCTTCACCGGCATCCGCTTCGGCCTGCCCGACGACCGCGTGCTGCCCCCCGGCAACGACGTCCGGGCCACCCAGGACGTGCTTCGGGAGGAGTTCGCCGGCGACGAGACCGGAGCCGTCGAGGTCGTTGCGCTCGGCACCGGCGATCCCGCCGCCCGGACCACCGACGTCGACGCCTACGCGGTCGAGCTGTCGACGCTCGAGGGTGTCGCTCGCGTCGACGCCCTCACCGGCACCTACATCGCCGGCGTCAAGGTGGCCGAGGCCACGCCGGCCAACGCCCGGTTCGCCGCCACCGACGCCACCTGGTTCAACGTCGTCCCGTCGATCGAGCCGATGTCGGCCGAGGGCGAGGCGCTCGTGCGGTCGGTGCGCACGCTCGGCACTGCGCCGAGCGACGAGGTGCTCGTTGGCGGCCGGCCGGCCGAGCTGGTCGACTCGAAGGCGTCGCTGTTCTCCCGGGTGCCCTTCGCCATCGGGATCATCGCCGTCACGACGTTCGTCGTGCTGTTCCTCATGTTCGGCAGCATCCTCGTGCCGATCAAGGCACTCGTGCTCAACGTGCTCAGCCTCACCGCCACGTTCGGCGCGATGGTCTGGATCTTCCAGGACGGCAAGCTGGCCGGCACGCTCGGCTTCACCGCCACCGGCACCATCGACACGGCCATGCCGATCCTCATGTTCTGCATCGCCTTCGGGCTGTCGATGGACTACGAGGTGTTCCTCCTCAGCCGGATCAAGGAGGAGCACGACAAGGGCGCCGACACCACGACGTCGGTGGCCGTCGGCCTCGAGCGGACCGGCGGCATCGTCACCGCCGCCGCCGTGCTCATGTCCGTGGTCTTCCTCGCCTTCGGCACGAGCGGCGTGTCGTTCATGAAGATGTTCGGCATCGGCCTCGCCCTCGCCGTGCTGATGGATGCCTTCGTGATCCGGGCCACGCTGGTGCCGGCGTTCATGAAGCTGGCCGGCGACGCCAACTGGTGGGCGCCCGCCCCGCTGCGCCGGCTGCACGACCGCATCGGCCTCAGCGAGCACGTCGAGCTGGACGGGCCGGCACCGGAAGCCCACCCTGCGCTCGTCGGGGCGGCAGAATGATCGAGATGGCCGTCGCTCACCGCACCCGGGCTCGTCGTGGTGAAGGAGCCCTGCTGCGGGAGGAGCTGCTCACGGCCGCCGACGCACTGCTGATCGAGACCGCCTCCGAGGAGGCGGTCTCGATCCGCGCCATCGCCGAGCGGGTCGGTGTCACGCCACCGTCGATCTACCGGCACTTCGCCGACAAGGACCAGCTGCTGTTCGCGGTCTGCGAGCGCACCTTCCGTCAGCTCGACGACGCGATGGAGCAGGCGGCCGACGGCCTCGACGACCCGTTCGACGCGCTCGTCGTTCGCGGCATCACCTACGTCCGCTTCGGTCTCGACCACCCGGAGCACTACCGCGTGCTCTTCATGTCGCACGTGAAGGACCACCCGGCCGAGGTGGTCGACGACCGGTTGTCCAGCGAGGCCATCCAGGGCAGCGAGGCGTTCAACCACCTCGTCGACGCGGCAGCCCGGGTGCTCGGTCGCAAGCGCCGCCCGTCGGCCATCGAGCTGGCCTCCGAGATCTGGGCCTTCGTCCACGGCCTCACGTCGCTGCGGATCACGTTCCCGACCATGCCCTGGCCGCCGGTCGAGGACCAGATCTCCTCCTACACGAGCGGACTCCGGGCCCGCTTCGAGCGCTGACGGGTCAGCCGAACACCACCGTCTTGCGGCCGTAGACGAGCACGCGGTGCTCGAGGTGGGCCCGCACGGCCCGCGCCAGAACGGCCACCTCGAGGTCACGACCCTTGCGCACGAGGTCGTCGACCGCGTCACGGTGGCTGACCCGCACCACGTCTTGCTCGATGATCGGTCCCTCGTCGAGATCGGCCGTGGCGTAGTGGGCCGTGACACCGACGATCTTGACCCCGCGGTCGTGGGCCTGGTGGTACGGCTTGGCGCCGACGAAGGCGGGCAGGAACGAGTGGTGGATGTTGATGATCCGGTTGGGCCACCGCTGCGTGAAGCCGGCCGAGAGGATCTGCATGTAGCGGGCCAGCACCACGAGCTCCACCCCGGCCTGGTCGAGGCGGGCCTGCACCTCGGCCTCTTGGGCCGGCTTGGTGGCGGGCGTCACCGGGAGGTGGTGGTAAGGCACGCCGAACCACTCGGCGGCGTCGGCGTGGTCGGGGTGGTTGCTGATCACCACCGGGATCTCCGCTCGCAGCTCGCCCGTTCGCCAACGGGTGAGGAGGTCGTAGAGGCAGTGGGGCTGCTTGCTGGCCAGCAGCCCGACCCGCAGCGGCCGGTCGGTGAAGCGCAGGTCGGCCCGGAGCCCGAAGCGCTCCACCACCGGTGCGAACGCCGGGAGGATCTCGTGACGGCCGAGGTCGAGGCCGTCGAGCTCGAACTCGACCCGCTGGAAGAAGATGCCGTCCTCGACGTCGGTGTGCTGCTCGGCGTCGACGATGTTGGCGCCGTGGCGGTAGAGGAACCCGGCGACCTCGGCGACGACGCCCTTGGTGTCCGGGCACGACAACAGCAAGATCGCGGAGGGGGTCATGGCGGCTCGACAGCCTAGAAGCCTCGGTGGTCACCGGTGGCTCGGATGTGAGCTGCGGGACAGGCCGGACCTAGGCTCCCGCGCTCATGGGGAGAAGGCGGTACGTGTTCCCGCAGACGGGCGACGATCTCGCGGCCATAGCAGCGCGCGAGCTATCCGGCGTCGAGGGTGCCGAGCAGCACCTCCTGTCGTGGAACCTCCACCTCGCCGCTCGGGCCGGCCTCGGGCGATCCGGCGGCTTGGTCCCGAGCGACATCGTGTTCACCGAACCGCCGCCGGCTCCATGACCGCCATCATCACGAGTGCCGCCGTCGTCGGTGGCCACGACGGGCGCGCCGAGATCGAGGTGGAGCTCACCTACGACAACGGCGGCACGGTCACCATCTCGCTCGACGAAGAAGCGTGCACGGCCGCGCTCGACGACGCGGGGATCGACTCCATCGACGACCTCGTCGGACAGCCGTGGAGCGTCGTGCTCCCGGCACTGCAGCAGCTCAGGGGGAAACGTGCTCGACCTCGTCATCCGTAACGGCCTCGTCGTCGACGGCTCGGGACTCCCGGGGCACGTCGGCGACGTCGCCATCCACGATGGCCGGGTGGTGGCCGTGCGCGGGAGCGCCGGCGAGGCCCGGCGCGAGATCGACGCCCGTGGCCAGGTGGTGGCGCCGGGCTTCATCGATCCGCACACGCACTACGACGCCCAGCTGTGCTTCGACCCCTATGCCTTCCCGGCGCTCGAGCACGGTGTCACGTCGGTGGTCGCCGGGAACTGCTCGCTGTCGCTGGCGCCGCTGCGGGCCGACCAGCGAGACGCGTTCAGCAGGATGTTCCGGCTGATCGAGGAGATGCCCGAGACCGCCTTCGACGCCGGTGTCGACTGGCGTTGGGGTGAGGGGTTCGGCGAGTGGCTCGGCTCGCTGGAGGGCCGCCTGGCCATCAACGCGTCGTCGCTCGTCGGCCACTCGGTCCTGCGCATGTTCGTGATGGGGCCCGACGCCCAGGCGAGAGAGGCGACGGCCGACGAGCTCCGGGCCATGGCCGACGTGCTGCGCGCCTGCCTCGACGCCGGAGCCGTCGGCCTGTCGACCAGCTTCGTCGACATCGACGAGACGTACCGCCCGGTCCCCAGCCGCTGGGCGGCGCCCTCGGAGCTCGACGCCCTGTCGGCCGTGCTCGGCGAGCGGGGCCGGGTGCTGCAGATCGTCCCCGAGTTCTACGACGCCGACCTCATGGTGGCCCGTGTGGAGCAGCTCGCCGACCTGTCGCTGCGGCACGGGATCACGACCACGTTCTCGCCGCTGTTCCACACCGATGCCAATCGGCGTGGGGTCGCCAAGGTCATGGACGCGGTGGGGCAGGCCCGTGCGACCGGTGCCGCAGTGTGGCCGCAGGTGCAGACGCGACCGATCGACATCAGCTTCACGCTCGACCAGCGCAGCCTCCTGCTGCTCACGATGCCGATGTGGTGGCGGGTGGCATCGACCCGTGACCGGGCCGAGCGGTTGGCCGCCGTGGCCGGGCAGCGCCAAGCCCTCGTCGACGAGATGAACTCGCTCGCGCACCGGCCGAACGGTGGCCTCGGTGCCGGCGGCTTCGTGGTGCGCCAGGTCGCGCTCGACCGAAACGCCGAGCTCGTGGGACGAAGCATCGACGAGATCGCCCGGGAGCGCGGCTGCTCGCACGGCGACGCGCTGCTCGACCTCGCCCTCGACGAGGAGCTCGGCACGTGGTTCATCCGCGCCTCCATCGGCCACGACGACGCGCAGGCCGTGGGGTCGCTGCTGGCCGACCCGCTCGTGCACGTCGGAGCTTCCGACGGCGGCGCCCACGTCGGGTCGTTCTCGACGTTCGGCGACACCGGCTACCTGTTCTCGAAGTTCGTCCGCGAGACCGGCTCCCTGAGCCTCGAGGCCGCGGTCAAGAAGATCACGCTCGACACCGCCACGATCTGGGGGCTCCCGGGTCGAGGCCTCCTTGCGCCCGGCTACGCCGCCGACGTCGTCGTGTTCGACGCCGACCGCATCGACCGCGGGCCGGAGATCGCGTCCGACGACTTCCCCGGCGACGGCATCCGCTGGATCCGCCGCCAGCAGGGAGTCGACACGGTCGTCGTGAATGGCGAGGTGACCTGGACCTCGGCCGACGGCTACCTGGCCGACGCCCGCGCCGGCCAGGTCGTGACGCCGAGGGGGACCCACCCCGCGTGACGACCACCGACGACCCACAAGACATCGCCGTTGTCGGCGGCGCCGAAGCTCGGCCCACCGCGTGACGAGCTGCTCGCCGTGATGGCGTCGGTGTCGGCCTAGTCAGCCCGGGGTGTCGTCGCCGGTCGAGACGCGGTCGCGGCCGAGCTCGACGACGATCTCCTCGCGGTGGACCGCAACCGACCGTGGGGCTTCGATGCCGAGGCGCACCTGGTCGCCGCGGACCTCGAGCACGGTGACGACGATGTCGGCGCCGATCACGATGCTCTGGTTGGCACGGCGGGTGAGCACCAGCACGTCGTCCCTCCCCTCGAGACGCGCACAACGTACCCCCTGGCGCGTCACCGCCGTGCCGGACGTGAGCAGCGGGACGCCTCTACCCTGCAGACGTGGAGCCGACCACTGCCCCGCTGCCGCCACCTGCGCCGCCGGCGGTCGCCAAGCCCGCCTTCCTGTCGAACGGCTGGCGCCTGACACTCGTCTGCGGCTGGGCCGCCATCGGCGCCTGCATCGGTCTGGTGGCCAACACCGGGTGGATCCTGGGCGGGTCGCCGTGGTGGCTGCGGTTCCTCGTGGTGCCGTTCGTGCTCCCCGCCGTGACCATCATCGCCGTGCTCATGGACAGCCCCACCTCCCTGCGGTGGAGCTGGGCCTCGGTCGTCGCCCTCGCTGCGATCGGCCTGATCGACGTGTTCGTGGCGCCGGCCATGGGCGTGGCCGAGCTGGTGTTGTCGGTTGTGGGGGCGCTCGTGACCCTCGCCGCGTCGAGCGGCCGCGTGCCGCCCGAGCGCAGCGCAGGGCGCGTGGTCACCACCGCCCCGGCCGGGAGCCCGTTGCCCCCGCCGCCACCGCCGGCCTGAGGGCTCCTCAGAGCTCCGGCAGGCCGCCCGCGGCGAAGACGGCCGGCTGGCCCCCGGTGTGCCAGAACACAACGTCGTCGCCGGGCCCGAAGCGCCCGGCCGTGCACAGCGACAGCAACCCGCCGAAGCCCTTTCCCGTATACGTGCGGTCGAGCACCCAACCACCGTGGCGGGCGGCCCAGCGGATGGCCGCGTCGCCCGCCTCGCTCGGCACCGCGTAGTCCACCCCCATCGCGTCGACGACCTCCACGTCGTCGTCCCCCACGAGTGCCGGGTCGAGGCCGAGCAGGTCGAGGCAGCCGCGGGCCAGACCGGTGGTCACCGAGGGGTGGCGCACGACGCCGGGGGCCACCCCGATCGCCACGACATCGGGCACCGGGCGCCCCTCGGCCGCCAGCGCGGCACGACCGGCGACGAGGCCGCCGTGGGTGCCACCGCTCGACGTGGTGTGGACCACCGCCCGGGGCCGGACGCCGAGCGCCTCCCACTGCGCCGCCGCCTCGGCGAAGGCCGCCGCGAGACCAACGGCGCCCAGCGGTGTGCTGCCCCCGATCGGGATGGTCCACGGACGCCGGCCGGCCCCCCGCAGCTCGTCGGCCAGCGCGTCGGCGGCCGCACCGAGCGCGGCCCAGTCGTGGGTGTCGACATGGTGGGCCACGGCGCCGAACAACGCCGACAACGCCTGGTTGCCCTCGAGCGCTCCCGCCGGCCCGCCGAGCACGAGGTGCACCGGGAGGCCGAGCACCGCCCCGGCCGCGGCCGTCTGGCGGCAGTGGTTCGACTGGGCGGCGCCGACGGTGACGAGGACGTCGGCGCCCTCGGCCAACGCGGCGCCGCACAGCGGCTCGAGCTTGCGGACCTTGTTGCCGCCCATGCCGAGCCCGGTGAGGTCGTCGCGCTTCACCCAGAGCCGGGCCCCTCCCGGCAGCAGCGGTCCTCGCTCGAGCGGCGTCGGCAGGGTCGCCAGCCGGGCGGACGGCACACGGCTGAGGGCAGCAGCCAGGCTCGGCATGCGAGCATGATCGCAGGGTGATCGCGTCGATGTCTCTCCCCGGCGGCCTCGTGCTGCGCCACCTCGAGCCGAGCGATCTCCCGGCCACCCAGGCGCTCCTGGCCGAGCGGGGCGACCCGAGCGACGCCGTCGACCTCGCGCTCGTCGTCGATGACCCGTCGCACGGCCCCGACGCCTGTGCCGTGGTGGTCGACGGCAACCGGGTCGTGTCGACGGCCACGCTGCTCGACGAGGTGCTCGTGCTCGACGACCAGCCGATCCCGTGCGGGCAGGTGGAGCTGGTGGCCACCGACCCTGCCTACGAGGGGCGAGGCCTCGTGCGAGCACTGATGGGCTGGGCCCACGACCGGTCGCGCGCCTGCGGCCACATGGCCCAGGTGATGATCGGCATCCCGTTCTTCTACCGGCAGTTCGGCTACGCCTACTCCATCCCGATGCGCCGTTGGCGGGCCCTTGCGTCGAGGCCACCGCTCGACGCAGGCGTCACCGTCCGGCGGGCGACGCTGGCCGACGTCCCCGCCCTCCAGGCGCTGGAGGCGCACGCCCAGGCCGGGTGTCGCCTGCGGATGGCCCACACCGAGCCGTGCTGGCGCTGGGTGGTGCAGCGCGAGGGCAGCGAGCTCTGGGTGGCCGAGCGCGACGGGTCCGTCGTCGCCAGCGCGCGCGTCGTGCCGCCGGCCGAGGGCGCCGCGCTGGGCGAGCTGGCAGGGACCGACGCCGGCGCCGCGCTCACGCTCGTCGCCCGGACGGCCGCCCCGGACCTGAGGGTGCAGGAGCGGCCAGGCACCGTCGCCGGCGACGCGCTGGAGCACCACCTCGCCGCCGCCGACGACAAGGCCGACTGGTACTACGCCCGCATCGAGCGCCTCGGCCCGCTGCTCACCCACCTGGCGCCCATGCTGACGGCACGGCTCGCAGCGGCCGGCCTGGCCGACCGCGACCATGAGGTGCTGCTGTCGTCGTGGCGGTCCCACGTCCGCCTGCGCATCGGGCCCGACGGCGTGCACGACCTCGTGGAGGGTGGTCCGGAGCAGCGACCGGTCAGCAAGGGGGGCTCAGGCATCCCGCCCGACGGGCTGGCTCCGCTGCTGTTCGGTCCGCACGGCGCGCTCGGACTCGAGCAGCTCCTGCCCGACTGCCACCTCGGCCGCCAGCGCGACCTCATGGCTGCGCTGTTCCCGCCGATCGACGCCGACTTGGCGACCTTCTACCTGCCGGTCTGAACCGGCACCACCCGCACGTCGAGGAAGTGGGTGGCGCAGCTGATGCAGGGGTCGTGGTTGCGCACGGCCATCTCGCAGCGCCGCGTCAGCTCGTCGTGGCCGGCGTCGAGGTAGTGCATGGCCACCGCCCGCACGTCGTCTTCGATGGCGGCCTGGTTCTGCGACGTCGGCGGGACCAGCTGCGCCTCCACCACGGTGCCGTCGGCGTCGGTGACGTAGCGGTGGTAGAGCAGCCCCCGCGGTGCCTCGGTGACGCCGTGGCCGGCGCCGGCCACCGGGGGCACCTCGACGAACGGCTCCGCCGGCGGCTCGTAGGCGGCCACCAGCTGGAGGGCCGTCTCGCAGGCGTGCACGACTTCGACCGCCCGCACGACGACGCTCTGGAACGGGTTGCGGCACACCGGGCCGAGCCCGGCGTCACGGGCGGCCTCGCGCGCCACCGGATGGAGCCGGCCCGACGCCAGCGAGTACCGCGCCAGCGGCCCCGTGAGGTAGTGGCGGCCGTCGGTTCGGAACGCGTACAGCGCGGTGCTGCGCGACCGGTGCTCCTCGTGGAAGTGCTCACCCCAGGCCCGCACCGGTATGTCGAGGCCTCCGGTGGAGACGATCCGGTCGCCGAGCACCGGGTACTCGCTCGGATGGCCGATCGCTACGAGCTCGCAGCCCACCTCCACGTCGGGCCACTCGAACGCCGCGACCCAGCGGACGACCCCGAGGGCGTCGTCGCGTGCCCGTCGCAGCGGTTCGACGAGGGCCTGCAGCTCAGCGGGCGTCGGCGCCCGGTGGAAGCCACCGAGGCGGACGTTGACGGGATGCACGGCCCGCCCACCGACCGCGGCCATCACGTCGTTGCCGACGGCCTTGAGGCGCAGCCCCCGCTCGAGCTGCTCGCCGTGGTCGGCCGCCATCGTGAGGGCATGCTCGTAGCCGAGGAAGTCGGGAGCGTGGAGCAAGTGGATGTGCAGCGCATGACTCTCGATCCACTCGCCGCAGTAGAGGAGCCGGCGCAGGTCGCGGATGGCGGAGGGCACGACCACGCCGGCTGCGTCCTCCATCGCCGCGCACGCGCTCAGCTGGTAGGCGACAGGGCAGATGCCGCACACGCGCGCCGTGAGGTCGACCGGCTCGTCGTGGCCGCGACCGCGCAGGAAGCCCTCGAAGAACCGGGGCGGCTCGAAGATGCGCAGCTCCACGTCGGCGACGTGACCGTCCTCGACCCGCACGAGCAGACCGCCCTCGCCCTCGACGCGCGTCAGCGCCTCGACGTCGACGAAGGGCGTCACCCCGAACCGGTTCGTCACGATCCCTCCACCGCTCGAGCGGCCGCCGCGAAGGCCTCGGCACCCACGTTGAACGTGCTCAGCGACCGCACGAGGTGACGGTCGTCGACCCCGCCGGCCCGGAGCGTCGCGACGAGCGACGGCAGGTTCACCTGCTCCATCGGACCGAAGCAGCCGAAGCAGCCGCGGTGGTAGGCGGGGCAGATGGCGCCGCAGCCGGCTTGGGTGACCGGCCCGAGGCAGGCGGTGCCGTGGGCCACCAGCACGCAGGGCGTGCCCCGGCGCTTGCACTCGACGCACACGCTGTAGGTGGGCAGCTGCGGTGTGCGACCGGCCAGCAGCGCACCGAGCAGCTCGAGCAGCTGGTGCTTGTCGATCGGGCAGCCGCGCAGCTCGTGGTCGACGCGCACGTGGTGGACCACCGGCGTCGAGGTCGACAGCGTGGCCACGTAGTGCGGGTTCGGGTACACGGCGTCGAGGTACTCACGGATGTCGGCCGTGTTGCGCAGCGCCTGGATGCCACCGGCCGTGGCACAGGCCCCGACGGTGACCAGCACGCGCGACACGGCCCGGATCTGCTGGATGCGCTCGGCGTCGGCCTGCGTGGTGATCGAGCCCTCCACGAGCGAGACGTCGTAGGAGCCCTCCACCCGCTGCGGGCCGGCCTCGAGGAACCAGGCGATGTCGACGGCGGCGGCCAGGGCCAGCAGCTCCTCCTCGCAGTCGAGCAGGGTCAGCTGGCAGCCGTCGCACGACGCCAGCTTCCACACGGCCAGGGTCGGTCGCTCGGTCATCGCTCGGCCACCTCCAGGAGCGGTCCGACGGTCGACCACGGCAGCACCGGGCCGTCGTGGCACACGAACGCCGGCCCGAGCTGGCAGTGCCCGCACTGGGCGACGGCGCACTTCATGTTGCGCTCCAGCGACACCCGGATGCGCTCGGCGGCGACGCCTCGGGCGAGCAGGCCCTTGGCCACGCCCTTCATCATCCCCTCGGGGCCGCACACGAGAGCCACCGTGTCGGCCGGGCGGAACGGCGCCTTCGGCAGCAGGGTCGTGACGAGCCCGACGGTGCCCGTCCACCCCGCCTCGGCGTAGTCGACGGTCACCTCCACGTCGATGCCGCCGGCCCGCCACTCGTCGAGCTGGTCGCCGAAGCACAGGTCGCTCGGCGTTCGGGCGCCGACGAGGAGCACGACGCGGTTCACTTCGTCGCGGTGGGCGAGCAGGTGGTGGATGGCCGGCCGTAGCGGGGCCAGGCCGATGCCGCCGGCGACGACGACGACGTCACGGCCGCCCAGGGTGTCCATGCCCCAGGTCGAGCCGAACGGGCCCCGCACGCCGACGACGTCGCCGGGCTCGCAGCGGCACAGCGCGTGGGTGACGGCGCCGACGTCGCGGATCGTGTGGAGCACGAGGGGCACGGCCGGGTCGCTCGACATGCTGATCGGCACCTCGCCGACGCCGAAGGCGTAGACCATGTCGAACTGGCCTGGCTCGAAGGGCGGCCGTGGCTTGCCGTCGGCCGGCTCGATGGCGAGGGTGAAGGTGTCGGGCGTCTCCCGGCGCACTTCGAGCACCTGGAACGGGCGGGGCACCACGGTGCCGGGAGCGGCCACGACCGGAGCTGCGGCCGTCATGACGCACCTCGCACGCCGGCGACGGCCGCATCGAGCTCGCGCAGCGCCGCGGCCTCTCGGGTGATGTCGATGCCGGCCGGGCACCACGTGATGCACCGGCCGCAGCCGACGCAGCCGCTCACGCCGAACTGGTCGTGCCAGGTGCCGAGCTTGTGGGTGAGCCACTGCCGGTAGCGGGAGGCGGTCGAGGAACGGACGCTCCCGCTGCCGTGCAGGTAGGAGAAGGCACCGGTGAAGCAGCTGTCCCAGAGCCGCCAGCGCTCGGCGACGGTCCCGGTGAGATCGGTGGTGTCCTCCACGGTGTGACAGAAGCAGGTGGGGCACACGAGGGTGCAGCTGCCGCAGGCGAAGCAGCGGGCCGCCACGTCGTCCCACCGGGCGCTGCCCGCCCGGCGCGCCAGCAGGGCCGGCAGGTCGTCGGTGTCGATGGCTCGCTGCTGCGCGAGGGCAGCCTGGTCGGCCTGGTGGGCGGCGGCCGCGAGGTCGTCGGGCGACGCCACGGTCGTCGTGACCTGGGCGACGAGCTCCTGACCGCGCGAGGTGCCGGCGCGCAGCACGAAGCGGTGGGGGTCCGTGAGCTCGGTCAGCACCACGTCGGCGTGGGCCACGGTCGGGCCGGTCCCCATCGAGGCGCAGAAGCAGGTCGCCGAGGGTGAGGCACAGTCGACGGCGACGAGGAGCACGCCGGCTCGGCGGGCGGCGTAGCCGGGGTCGGTGCCGTACACGTCGTCGAGCCGGGCGAGAGCGGCCACGTCGCAGGCCCGGATGCCGACGAAGGCGGTCGGGCGGTGGGTGGCCTCCTCGGCGACGAAGCGCAGGTGGCCGTCGACCCGTTCGGCCCGCCACAGCCGCTCACGAGGTGGCAGCAGGTGACGCTTCCAGGTGACCGGGCCACCGGTCAGGCCGAACAGCCGCGGCCCGTCCCCGTGCTGCAGGCGGTAGGTGCCGGCCTCCTGGGTGTCGGTCCAGCCGGCGGGCAGGTCGTCGATGCTCTCGATCGGCGAGCACACCAGCGCCCCGTCGCGCACGACCGGCGCGACGAGTGCGTAGCCCGCCTTGCGGAGGGTGCCGAGCAAGCGACCGAGCCCGCCGAGGTCACAGATCCTCGGCGGCGACGCGTCCACGCTCTCGATGGTGCGCCCGGCGGACGGGCGGTTTCAGGGGCGAACGTCCCGGTCGGGCTGGGCCTCCTCACGGACGCGTGGTGAACGCCAGCTGCCAGTCCTCCCGGGCCTCGCCGTCGATCGTCAGCCGCCACACGAGGCGGCGGCCCGGCGGCAGGGGCAGCGGCGGGAGGTTGATGGCCATCGGGACGTCGATCGGTGTGCCCGGTGCCACCCCGACCGGCCGGCCGACCTCCAGCTCGCCGGCCACGTTCAGCGGGGCCGGTCCGTCGCCGGTCTGCACGAGCACCGGATGACCGTCGCCGTCGACGAGGTCGAGCCGCCAGTGGTGGCGCTCGTTGGTGCGGTCCCACGGGACCTCGAGCTTGAGGGCGATGGCCATCGAGACCGCGCCCGGGCCGGCGATCGACCAGCCGCCACCGAGGACGTAGAGCTTGCCGTCCACCGCCTGGGCGGCATCGGCCAGGAGCATCGTCACGCGCACGGGCCCACCCTGCCACGCCGACCGGAGCGCCGACGCCGGCGCCCGGTACCGTCGCCGCGGTGAGCGAGGTGACGGGGCTGCGCTGCTCCACCTGGGCGCGCCAGCAGCAGGTCGACCCGGTGGGCACCGCCGGCTCGTACGACGGGTTCCTCGTCGTCGACTGGCCGCTGCCGTGGCCCCGAGACGCCGGTGACGTGCCCGACCTGGCCCCCGTGGTGGCGGCGCTGCGGACCACCGGGGTACGGCTGCAGCTGACGATCCCGACGGACGAGCGGCGCCGCGTCTCGCTGCACCGGGCCGTGGGCTCGCCCCGGTTCCGGGGCTACGGCACGGCCACCGTCGAAGTGGGTGCCGGCGACGTGGTCGGCGCCGCCATCGAGCTGCTCGGATCCCCGGGGCCGGTGGAGCCGGGCGACCGGCGGGAGGTGCTCGTGTGCACCCACGGCAAGCGCGACGCGTGCTGCGGCAGCATCGGCACGTCGTTCGCTGCAGAGCTGGCGGCCGACGTTCGCCTGGCCGCCGTGGGCGTGACCGTCCGGCGCACCAGCCACCTCGGCGGCCACCGCTTCGCACCGACAGCACTCGTGCTCCCCGAGGGCTCGGTGTGGGCCTACCTCGACGCCGACACACTCGTCGGCGTGCTGGCCCGCACGCTCGACCCCGCCCAGGCGGTCGCCCACTTCCGCGGCTGCAGCGGGCTCGGGCCGGCCCGTTTGCAGGCTCTCGACGCCTCGGTGCTGCGCGAGGTGGGGTGGGACCTCCTCGACCGGGCCCGCTCGGGCACCGTCGACGGCGACTGGGCCATGCTCGAGGTGGACGGCCACGGGCGCTGGGAGGCCGAGGTGCGCGAGGGCCGCCGCCTGCCCGTCCCCGACTGCGGCCGCCTGCCCGACGAGGGCGCCAAGGCCGAGCCCGAGCTGCGCGTCGGCCCGCTGACCCACTCCACCTGACCGACCAGCCCGCTCGGTCAGGTGGCGCTGAGGCGATCGCCCTGTGCCGGGGTGAGGTCGAGACGGATGTCCGGGCCGCGACTCACCACGAACCGGTCGCCATCGGGCCCGCCGGTGAGGCGGTCGGCGCCGTTGGCGCCGTCGAGCGTGTCGGCGCCGGCACCGGCCGACAGCACATCGTCGCCGTTCCCGCCGCACAGGAGGTCGGGGCCGTTGAGGCCGGTGAACGTGTCGTCGCCCTGCAGGCCGAGCAGCACGCTGGCCCGCGTCGGGTCGCCGACCAGCACGTCGTCTCCCGTCGTCCCGACCACCACGACGATCTCGACGCGGCCGACGGCGCCGGCGCTGTCGCGAGCCGTCACGGTGACCACCCCGCTCGCCGGCGCCGACCCGACGACGGCGCTCACGGTGAGCGTGCGCCGTCTGCCGGCGGCGGAGAGCTCAGCCGTGAGGCCGCCGGTCGTCACCACCTCGGTCACGACCGGGTCGGCATCGTCGATCTCCAGCGTGAGCGTGGCCCCGGCCGTGTTGAGGGCTGCGCACACGCCGAGGTCACCGAGCACCGTGATCTCCGGAGGGTCGTTCAGCTCGAGGCCGACGATGACCGGGTCGTGGTCCGACGTCCGGAACTGGTCGGGCGCGTAGAGGGATCCGACCTGACCGAGCGACTTGAACTCGGTGTTGTAGTCGAGCACCGAGGGCTCGTCGGCGTTGATGTGCCACTCGGCCGCACCGACGACCTGGCTGGCCAGTGAGTCGCTGGCGAGGGCGTGGTCCAGGTAGCCCCACTGGCCGTCGAACACGTAGGAGTACGCGCTCGGCCCGCCGAAGCGCTCGATCAGGTTCACGTAGCCGGCCGCTTCGAACGCCCGTACCGGGTCTTCCTTGGCGTAGGCGTTCAGGTCGCCGATGATCAGCAGATCGGGGTCGACCTTGCCCTCCTCCACCAGCCGAGCCAGCACGCGTGCCACCGCCTGGGCCGCCTCGGTGCGCGTGCGGTTGCAATCGCCCTGGCCATCACCGAGATTCGGGTCGCCGGCGCAGCTAGAACCCTTCGACTTCAGGTGGTGGACGGCGACGGTGAACCGCTCGCCGGTCGCCTTCTCCTCGAAGGTCTGCACGAGTACCGGCCGGTTGAGGTCGTCGCGGAAGCTGGCGTCGTCGGTGCTATCGATCACCTCGGTGAGCCCGACCGGGGTGACCTTGGCCGGCCGGTAGACGAGGCCGACCTTGATGGCGTCGCTGCCGACGACGGTCGGACCGACTGCCGCGTACGTGCCGGCGCCCAGGGCGTTCAGCCCGGGGACGATCCCGTTGGTGGCGTCCCCCAACGGGTCGGCGCCGGTCGTGTTCTCGAGCTCGACCAGCCCGAGCACGTCGGCGTCGAGATCGTTCAGGGCGGCGAGGAGCTTGGTCTTCTGGCGCGCCAGCTCGGCGGCCGAGTCG
>Ga0209594_1000136_pt1 | contig 55813 bp, 57 predicted proteins | sample AshMeaCrysSpring_FD_184126 | JGI IMG/M metagenome (GOLD analysis project Ga0209594, IMG submission 184126) | Groundwater microbial communities from Big Spring, Nevada to study Microbial Dark Matter (Phase II) - Ash Meadows Crystal Spring... | ecosystem: Environmental > Aquatic > Deep subsurface... | reverse complement strand
CGATGCGCAGCAGCCAGGAGAGAACAACTTTCACGTTCATGTTTTTTGATTTGTCATGGAATGTTTACTGGCCAATTGTTTTCACCCAATTCTTATCCGCTGCCGCTTTCAGGTTAACCTCATCCTTATTCCATTTGGTGAGTGTATTATTGGTCCAGCTGTGATAGAAAAGATAGAGCTTACCATTCAACACCTTGAATGTCTCCGGGTCAATCTCCACTTTCTCTCCCGTGGCCCCCATGGCATACGCACACCACCCGCCATACTGCGGCTCATAGGCCACGGGGTTTTTTACAAAGGCATCCCTGTTTGACTGGCTGGAAAAATAATAAAGGGCGCCGTTGCTTTTGGCAGCATATTGTGCAAGCCCCTTGACGGCCTTCTTCTGCGTGAAATAGGCTACGGGATCATAACCCTGGATGGCCAGCCCCTTTTCCAGGTTGGCATGTCTTGGCTGTCCGGTACTCTGGCTGTAACCAACATGGATGAAAGACAGAAGGAGCACGATGGTGGTCAATAAATATTTCATGTTTGTATTTTATTTATGTTGAAGATTAGGCCAGAATTGTTGGGCAGATGGAATTCTGCTGGCGGTATCTGGCAGCCAGAGTGATTTCACTTTGGGACTGTAGTTCAGGTAAAGTTTCCCATTCACGATGGTCCAGGCCTGGGGATCCGTTGGACTTAGGTGGTTTTCACTGACCCCATAGGCGCAATATCCCCCAAACTGGGGTGCAAAGGCCTCGGGCGTTTTGATGAAGGCCTGGCGATGCGCATCGGTGGCAAACAGCCATTTGCTACCCTGCCAGTTATAGAACAGGTGCGGATCGCCCTTTACCGCCTTACTTTCCGTGAAATAAGCCACCGGGTCATAGCCGCGGATGGCCAGGCTGTCTTTTTCGAAATAGCGGTGCTGGCCAATGGCCCACGAACCAATCAGCAGCAGGGCTATCAACATAAGCATCTTTTTCATGTGATTATTTTGATGATACAAAGCTGCAACCATTTCCAGCCTCCTGAAATGGCCATTTAGCCTTTCCGATGGTAGATTCTTCCCTTTAACTATCCGTTAAGCAGTGATTTCTTCAATTCGCCTGGGGTCAGCCCGCTCTCCTGTTTCACAAATTTTCCAAAATGGGCCGGGTCTTCGAATCCCAGCTCATAGCCAATCTCCTTGACGGACTTGTCCGTATACAGCATAAGACGCCGCACCTCAAGCATTACCCGGTCCCGAATCACCCGCAAGGGAGCTTTTTGCCCCAGCTTCGAAAAAGTATGTGCAAGTGTTTTGGGCGATTTGTGCAATTGCGCGGCATAGTAGGAAACCTGCTTTTCTTTCCGGTAAAACCGCTCCACCAGAAGGCAGTACTGCCTCAGGACATCGTAACTGGAAGGACTCAGGTTGCCGTTTACAAATTGCTTTTTGGCCAGTCTGGTCAGCTTGATAATCAGCCTGACCAGGAGCATGCGCAGCATGTCCAGTTTGACATCATCCTCTCCTTCGAATTCTTCGATAAACATATCGCACAGCCGGTACATTTTCTCCTTTTCCTGCTCATCCAGGTGTATCTGCATGACCGGTACCGGACCGTAAAAAATAAATCCTACGCAGCTCACCTCGGCGTCATGATCCACCACACAATAGAATTCCCGGTTAAAGCGAAACATGATGCAGTGCTCCGCCATATCCAGGTGATAACTCTGGTTCATCATCAACGGCAGCAGGGCGCCGGAGGCAAAGAGGACATTTACCCCATCGATCACCACCCACTGATCCGGACCCGTATTCCATGCTATCGTATAGTAATTGTGGCCTTGTTGCCTTGAATAAAACATCTTATCCAGGCTGGCCTCCTCTGTCAGCATGACCAGTTCTCCCCCGGTGCGTTGATCCCTGTACCTGTATTCCATGGCTACTGCCTCCAATTTCACAAATCTTTCGCGTTTTCTTTGTTAAATTGGCGTTCAAAGACCGAAGTTTCTCAACAAAACCCGGTTCCCCTGTTAATTGCTGGTATTTAATGTAACTCGCATGAAAAATCTGCTTCTTTTGATTAGCCTTTGCGCTTCCCTGCCCTCGATCGCCCAGTTGACAGTCCGCGAACAGTTCCAGAAAATCAATACCGTGGCGGATGCGGAGAAATATATCTCCGCCAATGCCAATTTGAAGCCGGCCCTTATGAAAGTGGTCTATGGCAAAGATTCCACCAACCTGGACAAGCGACTCCTGAAGCAGAATAAGGGCGATATTTTTGCCGTGGGCTATGTGACCTACAAGGTGATAGACGTACTGGAATCCGTCCAGTATCGCGGAAGCTACGTCTTCCTGGATCGCGGAACCCTTTCCAACAGGGAAATCGACAGCCTTAGCAAGGTCATTGTACAAAAACTCAACCAGGGCATTCCTTTCGAGAAAGTGTCAGACGAATACTCCATGGACGGGAATAATACCCAGGGAGACACGGGATGGTTTTTCGGCGAAGAAACCGTTCCCCGTGAACTGCAGGAAGGATTGAAAAAACATGTCAAGGGCGATATCTTCTTCGTAGATGTCCCGGAACGCCAATGGTATTATATCGTGAAAAAAACATACGACGATGACCTCAAAAAGGAAATGACCGTCCTGAAATCGAACGGTCGTTAACCTTTTTGACCCTCAATGACAACTATTTAAACCGCACTTTTGTGAGCAGGTTCTCCGTGACGAGATAACCTGTTTCCCGTCCTATGTCGCAGGAGGTTTGATAGTGGATTCCTCCAAACACCCTGCTATCTGCCATATCCAGCGCCATCGCTTCAAAAGAATCAAAACTCCTTGAAGGCAGGGGGAGATAATCATAGGTGCGCAGCGTGAACGCAAATTTCTTACCAAACACATCGGCCATCGCCCTTGAAACAGCTCCGGCGTTTACAGCGTGTGCGGACGGAAACTCCGGGTGATTGGGTGTGGGGATCAGGGTGTTCCAACTGCTAAATCCCATCACATTCCTGATATATGTAATCGGCCGCACGGTATTAACGCGATATTTCTCCACGAAACAGATGACCACCGCGTCGTTCAGCACAATGCCAGACTTGACAAATGCCAGTGCCGCTTGCTCCAGGTCTGCCTTCGCTGTTGTAAGCACCTGAGCCAGCACAGCAACGAAATGTCCGCCACCTGGGTATCCTGGGGCATCCCGGTGATAAATGGCCTGCGCTTTTTGTTCATCGGTCAAGGCCAGGGATTTATCGTACACATCCTTGGCCATGGCGTAAAATTCAGAGGATGGATCCGCTGAATAAGTGGGTAGCTGGGTGATCGTGATTGCAGCTTTGATTCCTGGAACCAGCAATCGGCGCTGACTGGCATAGGGGTTCACCGGAGGCGTACTGGCAGTGGGCACCCAGAGTCCATCTCCAACGGGTGGCACGTAGGCGGGATTCGTATTGGCGGAACCGTCCGTTGACGCCCATTCCGCAATCCGGGTTGCGATAACCCTGCCGTAAGCAACGGAGCGCTCAAGGGTTTCCGCATCAGCTTCCGCTGCAAAAGCGGTCTGAAATTGATTTTCCAAGGCATCCATGCGGGCCTTGTTCGCGTCAGAAGTGCCGGGGAAAAGCTTTCGGTTCATGAATGCCAGCGCTGCATTGGCCGCGGCGCCCCAATGATAAGGCTTTCCCTCTTCAGGTTTTGGCAAACCCGGAAGGCTGGTCAACTGGCCACCCAGGGAGCGATGTGCTGGAATCCCGTGGACCACCGCCTCATACAAGGCGATGCCATTATAGGCCAATACCCTCTCAGCTGCCTGAGATGCCGCTCCGGTCTCCAAAGGGACCCGCATCATTTCCAGGTCCATCTCCAGCCATTTGACAACCAAATCGGAAGAATATTTCTTTGCCAGCGGCGTCTGGTCCACCCGGATATCATCCTTTGAACAGGACATGACCAACAGCGTGATCATCGTCACGGCAAGCAGGTTCTTTACATTTTTCAGTAGCATAATGTATCATTTTTGTGAACAATGACCGTAAGGTATACCCTCTCCCGGGCGGGTTGTAAACCTATCGACCATACAATGAAATGCGAAGAGTTATGACCAAGGTTCGGTCCGGCAAGGACAAAACAATCGACCAGTGTCATTCGTCGATGAATCCGGGCACTGGCAGAATTTGCATACCCGATGACCTTTTTTTGATCCGGAGTTCTCTACCTTTAATGGAGACCATTACCTGTGACGCTGAATGACTTCATATTTTCAGATCATCGATCCTGCAGGCTTGCGAGGCATCTTACTTTCTGGATCCTTTATTCCCTCCATGTCATGCTGTTCAGGTATTACCTGTATGACCTGAAATACCTTGGCTACACGAGCACTTACCTGATCAGGCTGCAGAATCAATTGTACTTTCTGCCATTTTCCATCTTCTTCGCATATTTCTCACTATACTACCTGCTTCCCCGTTTCATCAATACCCGAAAATACCTGCAAGTGGTATTATTCGTCCTTGCCATCATGGGTCTGCAGCTGCTCCTATCCTACCTGATCAGTCGCTACCTGGACATAAAACTAGCCTGGGATATTCCGCTGGCAAGAGAACCCCTGGTAAGGAAGCTCGACTTCACCATCAGTAATGGCCTCGTCTACCCACTCCAGGTGAGTACTTTCGCCATCGGGATCAAAATGGCCAAGAATTTCTACCTGAAACAAAGGGAACACGAGCAGTTGCTCCGGCAGAGAATCAGCAGCGAAATCAGGCTCCTGAAAGCACAGATCCATCCGCGTTTTATTTTTCATGCCCTGGAAGCAATCTATCAGGATACCAGGAACGGGTTCGTTAAATCTCCCGCAATGCTGCTCACGCTATCTGACCTGCTGAGTTATATCCTTTATGAGAGTGACCGGAATGAGGTGCCGCTGGAAGAAGAGCTAACCATGGTAGAAGACTACCTGAGACTGGAACGATCCAATGACATCCGGGAACTGAACGTTGAGATTTCCAATAATGTTCCCAAACGCCGGTTTACCATCGCACCGCTAATCCTGTTGCCTATTCTTGAATGTGTTTTCGAACAGTTCAGCCAGCAAAAAGATGGTGAGAATCTTCTGAACCTCAACCTTTCCGCTTCCGGAACTGAGTTCAGCTTTGTCTTGCGTTTGGTCACCGATCCCCCGATGAACCTGGATCATCTATCCTCAAATCCGCGATTAACCCAAATCAGAAAACATCTGAAAAGCCAATATCCGGAGGACCATCTTTTTTCCATTGAATATGGATGGGAAGTGCTAACGGTCAATCTGAAAATCAGGTTGAGGGAAATATCGACCATCGCACAAGAGCCTTCGAATAAAGCATCTTTTGCAATATGACATTGGAAAACTTCATATTCTCCAACGAACCAAGGGTGCGATTCTATCGCCATGCGGGCTTCTGGCTGGTATTTTACGTCTTTTCCATAGCTTCTTATTTTCACGACTTCCTGGACAAAATCGGCTTCTCCAACTGGATACTCCTGCAGTCGCTCGAAACCCTGCTTCACGTACTCACCCAAATACTTTTCTGCTACCCGGTCATCTACTTCCTGCTTCCCCGTTTCCTTCAACCCAGAAAATACCTCTCCTTTTTCTTAAGCCTTGCTGCATGGAGCGTAGTGGTCTATTTCGTCTATTACCTGGTGCATGTTCTTCTCTTTAGCAGGATACATGCAATGGTGGGATTGAAATTCAGACCGCCGGAACTGGTGTATTGGTTCACCCTCATCAGCTTCATCAGCTATTTCCCTGTCAGCACCGGGCTGGCTCTTGCACTAAAAACTTCTAAAAACTGGTATCTTAAGAGATTGGAGAATCAGCAGCTTTTTGAAGAAAATTCCAACGCTGAACTCCAGCTGCTGAAAGCCCAGATTCATCCTCATTTCCTGTTCAATACCCTGAACAATATCTATTCCTTCACCCTGAAGAAATCAGGTGAATCGTCCGCCCTGATCCGTAAACTTTCAGACACGATTCGCTATATGATCCAGGATTGCGACGCCTACCAGGTATCGCTGAAAAAAGAACTGGACATGATCCAGGACTATATGGAATTGGAGAAGATTCGATATGGAAGCAGGCTGACCATGGAAATCGATATCGAGGGAAACACCGAAACAAAGATGGTTACCCCTCTGCTAATGATTCCACTGATAGAGAATTCTTTCAAACACGGCACGAGCCAAATGCTCAAACATCCATGGATTGTGTTGCGCATCATTACAGCCAGCAACTGGCTGAATTTTCAGATAACGAACAGCAAGCCATACAGCCACCCCTCAACACCAGTCAAAGGCGGCATTGGCCTCCTGAACGTAAAAAAACGGCTTCAGCTTCTATACCCGGAAAAGCATCAACTGAATATCGTATCCAATGACGACAGCTTTTCCGTTAGTATGAAAATCCCCCTTGAGGATATCCACCAGAACCCTTCGAAAACGCATGATGACCAGATATTTACTGACCTAAAAAATCGCCGCTGATGAACCCGCCCAGGAAAATCCAATGTCTGGCCGTGGATGATGAACCACCCGCACTGGACGTGATTCGGAGTTATATTGATGCCATCCCTTCCCTGCAACTGGTTGGCACATGTGAAAATGCCGTGGAAGCACTGGGTCTGCTGAAACAACACCCGGTTGAACTGATTTTTCTTGACATACAGATGCCCCAGATCCTCGGAACAGAATTCATCCGAACCCTGAAGAACGCGCCGAAAGTGATCTTCACCACGGCCTATCGGAAATTTGCCATTGAGGGATTCGAGCTTGACGCAATCGACTACCTCCTGAAGCCGATTTCATTCGAGCGTTTTCTAAAAGCCGTGAACCGGGTCCTTGACACCAACCTGCCTGTTCAAGATCACTATTTCCCGGAAGGCAACATTCAAGCCGGAGAGGACGATGGATTCATCAGCGTTCGGGTTGACCGGAAGAATATCAAAATAGCACTGCCTGATATTCTTTACATCGAAAGCCTGAAAGACTATGTAAGAATCGTTACTCGTTCCAGGAATATCATCACCAAACACTCCATCACTTCCCTGGAAGAAAACCTGCCCGCCCGGAACTTCCTGCGCATTCACCGGTCCTTTATCGTTTCACTGAAAAACATCGAATCCTTCACCAGCGAATACGTGGAAATCAATAAGCAGGAAATACCCATCAGCAGAATGTACCGAAATGAGGTTACCAAAAAACTGAAAATGGAATGACAGCCAATAATCAAAACAAAAAATTTAGCCAATGAAATACGGTATACTCCTGATTGCAATGCTCTCCCTTAATGTTGCTGCTGCCAATGCCCAGGGCTGCATGGCGGTCCGTCAGATCGCGGGATTTGGGCCATATGGGTTGATGAACTACAATCCAAAAGGCAACTCCTGGATACTGAATTTGAACAACCGCTACTTCAATTCATCCCGGACCTTTGTGGGAACAGAAGACCAACACACGCCCAAAGAAAACCAGGTCATCAATAAAACGTACACACTGGACATCAGTTTGCTCCGCCTGTTGGGAAACGACTGGTCCATAGCGATTAGCCTGCCCATATCCGCCAACAGTCGCTCCACCAAATTTGAACACGGCGGAGCAAGACATAGCACCCACTCGTACGGCATCGGAGACACCCGGCTCGTGGCATACAAATGGCTGTTGAATAGCGCCACGCATCAAAAGGGAAACATACAATTAGGACTGGGCCTGAAGTTCCCAACGGGAGATTACCGGTATATGGACTATTACTACGTCAACGATACCACGCGCGTAATGAACCCCGTTGACCAATCGATTCAATTGGGCGATGGCGGAACGGGAATCATCTTTGAAATGAATACTTTCCATCGCTTGAGTAAATCGTTCAATCTATATGGAAATTTCTTCTATATGTCCAATCCAAGGGAACAAAACGGGGTCAGCACGGCAAAGAACGCTCCGGTTCCCCCGCTGGCAGTAGAGGCGGGCAGTGATGTGATGAGCGTACCAGACCAGTATACCGCCAGGGCCGGTATTTCCTATCTGCACCGCAAACTGGCCGCAGAACTGGGAATCCGTGCCGAGGGCGTGCCCGTGTACGATCTCATTGGAGGCAGCGGAGGCCTTAGAAGGGCCGGTTACAATATTTCGCTGGAGCCCGGCATCACTTACAGACTTAACAGAATGGTCCTATACACATATGTACCTGTTTCACTGAAACGGAGCATTAGCCAGAGTTATACAGACAAGAATATCTCGAATATCACGGGAACTTATACCATCAGCCCCGGCGGGTTCCCGGATTTTCTGATTTTCGCAGGTGCCACTTTTTCATTTTAAATCAAGGTTACTTTCCGATGCAGAATTTGCTGAAAATATAGTCCAGCTGGTCTTCGTTGGTCACCTCACCCGTGATCTCACCCAGGTAGTGCAAGCAGCGGCGAATGTCCAGCGCCATTAAGTCGCCCGGAATACGGTTATCCATTCCCGTCTGAATGTCTTTAAGCGACGCGGCCACCTGCTGCAACGCGGCATAGTGCCTTGCATTGGTCACGAGCGTACTTTCCGAGTTGACCTGTCCCTGGAGGACGGAGTCTACCAGGCGCTCTTTGAGTTGCTCTACATGATAGTGGGTTTTGGCGGAGATGAAGAGCGCCTCCGCTCCCTCGAATTTCGACGTGGCCGCGGAAGCATCCAGTTGATCCAGTTTGTTGCCAACAAGCAGGTAGTTCGGATTGATCTCCGCCAGTTCCAGTCGGGCAGCTTCCAGCCCGCCAGCCGTTTCTGTTGCCGCGTCAAACAGGTAGAGTACGATATCTGCTGCTTTCATTTTTTCCCGGCTCTTCTCCACTCCAATCGACTCAATCGTATCCTCGCTGTGACGTATCCCCGCCGTATCGATGAGCCGGAACAGGATCCCGTCAATATTGATTATTTCCTCAATGGTATCCCGGGTGGTGCCGGCGATTTCGCTGACGATGGCCCGGTTTTCATTCAGGAGGGTGTTCAGCAGGGTACTCTTGCCCGCGTTGGGTTTGCCTACGATGGCCACCTGCACACCCTGCCGGATCACATTGCCCAGTCGGAATGATTCAATGAGTAGGTTAATGGTTGTTTGAATTTGGCCGATGAGCTGCTGCAGTGCAGTCCGATCCGCAAACTCGACATCTTCCTGGGAAAAATCGAGTTCCAGTTCAATCAATGCTGAGAAGCGGATCAATTGCTCCCTAAGTTCCTTGAGCACAGATGAAAAACCGCCCCGGATGTTTTTCAGTGCGTTATCCCTCGAAGCTGCTGTGTTGGAGGCGATGAGATCGGCTACGGCTTCGGCCTGGGCCAGGTCCAGCTTTCCTTTTAAAAATGCCCGTTGCGTATATTCACCCGGCTTTGCAATCCTGGCCCCATCGCGCACACAGGCGCGGATGATTTCTTCCTGTATATAAGGGGAGCCGTGACAGGAAATCTCCGCTACATCCTCTCCTGTATAAGATCGCGGGGCGCGATAGATGGAAACCACCACTTCGTCAAGGACCTTATCCGCGTCTTTTAAAAAGCCTACATGGAGGGTATGGGATGATTGGGCTGCCAGGTTCTTCCCTGGCATCAATCGGTCTGCAATGGCAATGGCGGCCGGCCCGCTGAGCCTGATGACACCAATCGCACTCACCCCATGCGCAGTGGCCAGGGATACAATGGTATCTTCCCAAGAGAGGTTTTGAAGCATACGCAAAGATAGATGGTGGTTGATGGATGTTGGACGATGGTGTGCTATTTTTGCGGATAGGATCGTCCACCATCCACCATCCACCATCCACCATCCACCATCCACCATCCACCATCCACCATCCATCATCTCGTTTTTGCCGGCGCCAACCACTGCATGATCACCCATGCCAGCAAGTACATGCAGCCGCAAATGATAAACATGATGGTGTACCCGGTTTCCAGATGACCCAGGGCTTTGAAGTGGTCGAACATCACCCCTGCGAGCTTCGCGATGATGATCCCGCCGGCGGCTCCTGCCATACCGCCCATACCAACCACGGATGCCACGTCTTTCTTGTGGAAGCGATCAGATACCGTGGTGAAAATATTCGCACTCCAGGCGGCATGCGCGGCAGTTGCAAGGCCAATAATCATTACGGCCAACCACATGTCTTTTTTGCCCACCCATTGCACCACCACCACAGGCAGGACTGAGACGGCATAGACCAGCATCGCAAATCGCCGCGCCTTCAGCACCTCCCATCCCCTGCGCACCAGGTAGAGCGGGAACCAGCCTCCCAGGATGCTACCCACGGCAGAGATGGAAAAGACCAGCGCAACGGGAAAAGCGGTGTCTGTGCTCTTCAGCCCGTATTCCGCCTTCAGAAATGCAGGAAGCCAGAAAAGGTAAAACCACCAGGCTGGATCGGATAAGAGTTTGCCGAATATAAATGCCCAGGCTGCTTTTTGCCGGGCAAGGTCCAGCCAGGAGGAGGCTTTTTCTTCCAACTGACTGTTTTCCCCCCCGTCCGAAGCGGTGGGTGACGGTACTTTGGTGTCACTCTGCGGCACGGATTGACCAGATTCGATATAGGCTCTTTCCCCTGCAGTCAACCGGGGATGCCGGGATGGATGATCGAAATAAATCCACCAAAGGGCAAGGATGACAATACCCGTGAGTCCCGTGGCCACAAAGGCCCATTGCCAACCAAAGGAGGCGGCGATGAATGGGACGGTCAAAGAGGCCAGGATGGTGCCCAGGTTGACACCGGAATTAAAAATACCTGTGGCCAGGGCCCGCTCTTTTTGTGGGAACCATTCCGCCACCGCTTTGACTGCAGAAGGAAAATTTCCAGCTTCGCTGAATCCAAGGGCTGCCCTGGCCGCCATAAAACCACCGGCTCCTCCTACCAAGGCATGGGCTACCGCTGACAAGCTCCAAAAAAGCATCGAAAGAGCATATCCTAATTTTGAACCCAACTGATCAATGACCCTGCCGGCCAGCAACAAGCCAATTGCATAAGAAAGCTGGAAGGCGATGACGATATTGGCATAGTCGGTTTCCGTGAACTGGAATATTCGCTCCAGGTCGCTTTTCAGCAAGCTGATTACGGCCCGGTCGAGGTAGTTGATCGTCGTAGCAAAAAAAATCAGCGCACAAATAAACCAGCGGAATTTTCCACCGGAAGAGGGACCTGTGTCATTCGAAACCCTTGAACCCATTTATGTGAATATACCCATCAAAACAATCAGCAGGAAAGAAAACAAAAAAACCTCGGTAGCCGGGTAGATCACGAAATGAAAAAAGCCCCGGAAAACCGGGGCTCTCAATACTATGCCATAGTAGACTAAGGTTGTTCTTCCTGCAATTGGAAAGTAACAGGCTGGCGACGGTAAGCTTTTACGTTGCGACCGTTCTGTACGGCTGGCTTCCAGGCTGGCCCGCGACGGATGGCGTTGACCGCAATCTCCGCGAGCTTGGTACCCGGGCCCAGGCAATTGCCTACCCCTGCTTCGTTGCAGGGAAGGGCGCGCACCTCAGACACTTTTCCCTCTTTGTCCACAATGAACTGGATCACTGTCGTTCCGGACTTGCCGTCATCCTGTAACTCGTCGATATTTCTTTCGATCTCACGGGTTACAAACTTCTGCCAACCGGAAGAACCACCGGGAAACTCAGCCTCGATCTCCACCTTCTGGAAAACCTTATCCTCATCATCCTGCTTCGGCGCTTCTACCACCGCACCCTTGTCCTCCACGGGCGGGGCAACAATACCCTCGTCCTTGGTACCTTCCTGGTTCACGGTGCCGATCTTGGTGTCCTCCAGTTTCTCCACCTCAGGTGGCTTCTCATCCTCCTTAACCTCTTCATCCTTCACTACCTTGGGGGGCGTAAACTTGGCCATCTCCACTTTGGGGGGATCTGGCGGCTTGGGCGGAGGGGGTGGAGGAGGTGGTTCATTCTTTTGCTCTTCCTGCTGGATCTCAGCCAGCTGAACTTCTTTGATCTCTGCCTGCTTATTCCGGTTTTTCTCCGTGTAGGCGGCCACAAAAGAACCGAGGAGGATGAGCAGGGCCAGCGAGGCCGTGATCATCAAGGCCAAGGTCAGGCGCTTGTTGTACTTGCGCCTGAGTTCATAAGCCCCATACTCCTTGTTCCTGCCTTCGAAGATCAGATCAAGCAGATCGGTTTGTAATATTTTGTTTACATCCATGTTGAATGGTTTTACTCGTTAGATGCGGAAAGCGTTCGAATTCCACATCACCGGATTATTTAATCCCGTTGGCAGCCTCCGTTGCTTTTACCAGCTGCATTTCCGTATCTGAAATGTCTACCATGGCATAACGCTTGATCTCAGCGATGGTCATCTCATCCAGGATGTCCACTGTATTCTTATAAGTGGCATCTGGTGAGGGTTTGATGATCATCACAAGATCTTCCGGATTCGTGCTTTTTTTCTTGGCAAGGATCTCGTCCCGGATACCCTTAAAGGTGGTAGCCTTGATCTGGGTAGGGTCAAGTCCCTCGTAATAGTACACCTGGTCCGCTTTTCCCAACATAATGGTAAATGCACCGGACTCCTTCACTTTATTCTGCTCCTCCGGTTTGTCTACATCCTTGGGCATGAACAGGTTCATGGCCGTAGGTTGTGCCATCGTGGTGGTGAAAATGAAGAAGGTAATGAGCAGGAAGCCCAGGTCCACCATCGGCGTCATATCCACGCGCGTGGAAAGCTTTTTCGCTTTCTTGACGCCAGGTCCTTTTTTGTGGCCGTCATCTCCTCCGCCTTCAATACTTGCCATATTGCTACTGTTTTAATGATGGTTTAGAATGCCTGTTACTTGCCGCTGATCTCCTTTTGGCGACTAATCTGCAGGGGCGAACCAGCAGGTGCGTCTTCAGGTGCGGTAACCAACAGGAACTTGTTCTGGTCGTTTTTCTTGAATGCATTCAATACATTCTTGAAATCCGGGTACTTCGTCTCATTGTCCGCCTTGATCAGGAGGTTGAGCTTCCTACCCGAATATGCAACGAGCGCATCCCTGACCCAGTAATACAACTCGCCGCCCGTAGAATCCGCCATGGGAATCCCCGGCTGGTTGACTTTTTTCTGCTGCTCCGCATCCATAGCCAGGTAAGACTTCAGTTGATTGAAAGGCACCCCGATGCTGGGGGCATTCACAAAAGCCTTCACCTCGGCCGGCGTCAGTCCCAGATTGCGTGTTGTATTCAGGTTATCCATGAGCACTTTCTTGAACTCAGGATTGTCCATGGTTACAAACGCGCGACCGCCTTTATCGATCGATACCATGAAGGCATCTTTCTCAGGAACCGCAGCGGATGATACGGACCCTGGGGTCTTGATCTCCACTGCCTCTTCCGGTTTGAATTTCGTTGCCAGCATGAAAAAGGACAGGATCAGGAAGGCGACGTCCACGAAGGGGGTCATGTCGTTTTCCGGAACGTGCTTCTTTATCTTGACACTTGGCATGTTTACTTCTTTATTGGTTAAGATTCAATCAGTCCTGTTTTCCACAAACAGGGGGCGATTATTTATACAAAGAAGCAAAGCTCTGTGTCAGGGTAAAACCAGACTCGTCGATTCCATAGGTGATGGCGTCAATCTTCGTGGTGAAGATATTGTACATCAACAGGGCAACAGAGGAGGTGGCGATACCGAGGGCCGTATTATACAGGGCCTCGGAGATACCCACAGCCAGTTCAGCCGCAGCTCCGGAACCACCTTCTTCACCCAGTGAGGAGAAGGATTTGATCATTCCCATTACCGTACCCAGCAGGGCCACCAGGGTTCCCAGGGAGGTCAGCGTTGACAGGAACACCAGGTTTTTCTGAAGCATCGGCAATTCAAGGGCGGTGGCTTCTTCCACTTCTTTCTGGATGGCCAGCACTTTCTGTTCCGTGTTGTATTCACCGTTGGTGATCATTTCCTTGTATTTGCGCAAGCCCGCCTTCATCACGTTGCCTACGGAACCCTTTTGCTTATCGCACTCGGCCAGCGCGGCATCCACGTTCTTGTTAGCCAGATGATACTGCACCTTGCGGATAAACTCAGAGATAGATCCGGAACCCTGCGCTTTGCTGATGGTCAGAAAACGCTCGATGGAGAATGTGATTACCATCAGGAAACATCCAATCAGCAGCGGTACGATGATACCACCTTCATACATCCTGTACCAAGCACCCTTGGGGCCTTTATGGGAGGGCCAGAAACCGCCACTGGCATCGGGTTTGGAGAATCCGTCCGGATTACCCAGGATAAATCTCCAGATCAGGTACCCGGCGATGATACAGATAATAGGCGCCAGGTAAGAAATAGCATTGCCGCTTTTCTTGGGTTGTACAGACGTAGTAGCCTTCGTAGTAGCAGTTGGTCTTGCGTCAGCCATGACTTTTAATTTTAAAGTTACAATTACAGTTATTGGTTACGTTGAATGAATCACAAGTCTAATGAAAATAGTCTTTAAGAACAGGGCATAAATAAAAATATTTTCAACCGGGATGAGCAAGATAACAAAATATTTCATTTCACAAACTATCCGGCAGATTAAGCATTATAGAGTAATTTCGACGCTTCCTAAACCCTCCCAAATGCCATTAAAAAACAATTTCAACCGATTGCTGCTTTTATGTACCCTTTCGATGCTGATCATCCCAGGCTCCTTCGCCCAGAAAAAGAAAAAAAACCAGCCGCCTGCTCAGACAACTGCCCCGGCAGCCACGCCCGCACCCACGGCAACGCCGCCCGGCCCGCCTAAAAACGGCCCCAAACCCTTCAAGGACGTCATTACCGCAAAGGCGAAATCGGCTCCTGGCCTGTTTACCGTCCATAAAGTAGAGGAAAAATACTTTTTTGAAATCCCGGACTCCGTTTTTGGTCGGGAAATCATGACGGTGACCCGTTTTAGCAAGATCGCCGGCGGCGGCCAGGTATACGGCGGTGAACTGGCCAACCAGCCCGCTGTGATCAAGTTTGAAAAAGGCCCTGATAACAAAGTCTTTATGCGGGTTATCACCACCATCAGCGTGGCCAATGACTCTACCGAACCCATCTATAAAGCTGTCCGGAACTCCAACCTGGACCCCATTGCAGCCTCTTTTGACGTCAAATCCCCGGGCCGGGATTCAACCGGCGCAGTCATTGACGTTTCTGACTTTTTCAAAGGAGACAACCTGCCGGTCAGCCTCAGCTCCGGTACCAAACGCCAGCTCAACCTGGGTGGATTGATGGGCGACCGCTCCTTTGTGGAATCCATCAAAACCTTCCCCATGAACACGGAGATCAGGACGGTCAAAACTTTTTCATCGAGTCCCTCCGCTTCGCCGTTCGGAGGCAGCAGCTTCCCCTTCCCCGCCCGCAGCCTGCCCGCCGCGAGCGCCGCGGGTTCCGTGACCCTGGAAACCAACACTTCCTTTATCATACTACCGGTAATGCCTATGCGAAAAAGGCCTTCGGACGCAAGGGTTGGATTTTTCTCGGATGAATACGTGGTCTATTCTGACCAGCAGCAGAAAGTGGAGGAGTCGAATTTCATCGTTCGCTGGAGGCTGGAACCCAAACCGGAGGACATGGAGAAATGGAAACGGGGTGAACTGGTGGAACCTGCCAAACCCATCATCTACTATATTGACCCGGCCACGCCAAAGAAATGGAGGCCTTACCTGATCCAGGGCGTGAACGACTGGCAGGCAGCGTTTGAGAAAGCAGGCTTTAAGAACGCCATCATCGGCAAAGACTGGCCGGAAAACGACAGCTCGATGAGCCTCGAAGATGCCCGTTTCTCCGTGATCCGTTATTTCGCTTCGGATATCACCAACGCCTATGGGCCCAACGTCCATGATCCGCGCAGTGGCGAGATCATTGAATCCCACATCGGCTGGTATCATAATGTCATGAAGCTCGTGCACGACTGGTACTTTGTGCAGGCAGCAGCCGTAGATCCGGCTGCGCGCAAAATGACCTTTGACGATGAGCTCATGGGCCAACTCATCCGCTTCGTCTCCTCGCACGAAGTGGGCCATACCCTCGGTCTGAGACACAATATGGGTTCTTCGAGCAAGACGCCCGTGGAAAAACTGCGGGATAAATCCTGGGTGGAAGCCAACGGGCATACCGCGTCCATCATGGATTATGCACGTTTCAACTACGTGGCGCAACCTGAGGATAATATTTCCCGCGCCGGCCTCTTTCCCAGAATCGGGGATTACGATAAATGGGCCATTGAATGGGGTTACGGATATGCCGCCGGCAAGGACGAAGAAGAGGAGAAAAAGATCCTGAGCAGGAAGTTCGAAGAACGCTACGCCCAAAACCCGCGTATCTGGTTCGGCACATACGAAAACGGCAACCTGTCTGACCCCCGAACCCAAAGCGAGGACCTGGGAGACAATTCCATGAAAGCCAGCGAATATGGCATTAAAAACCTGAAGCGCATCGTCCCCAACTTGCCGGCATGGACAAAGGAAACAGCCAGCAATTACGATAACCTGCAGAGTATGTACAGCGCAGTCCAGGGTCAGTTTAACCGGTACATGGGGCATGTGGCGCGTAACATCGGCGGGTACTATGAAACTTACCGCTCCGTGGATCAGACCGGAGATGTCTTTGAAATGGTTCCCCGCAGCACGCAGAAAGAAGCCGTTCAATTCCTGCAAAAACAGTTCTTCGAAACCCCCACCTGGCTGCTGGACAGGGGTATCCTCAATAAATTGTCCAGCCCTGCGTCTGACCCCTTCTCCGGACTGCAGGATAACATGATGGGATCCCTTCTGTCCACGTCAAGGCTGAGCAGGATGGTAGCAATGAATAACCGTTTCGAAAATGCCTACACCATTGATGATTATTTCAATGACCTTAAAAAAGGTGTGTGGACTGAATTGCCCGCCCGTAGCACCATCAATCAATACAGGCGAAACTTGCAGAAGCACTACACGGAAAGAATGATCGGCCTGCTCAACCCATCATCCGGTGGCAGTCTGAGCGCCGGATCCGGCATTACCATCACCTTCGGGCCGGATGCCTCCAGGACGGATATTGTATCCGTGGCTAAAGCACACCTGACTCAGTTGCGTTCAGAAATCCTGGCTGCCATTCCTTCCTATAAGGATAACATGAGCAGGTACCACCTGCAGGATATGGCCGACCGGATCAAAAACGCACTCAACCCTAAAGGGTAACCGAAAAAACGAAAGGCAGATAAAAAAAGCCCTGCAGATGCGGGGCTTTTTCGAACCGGGCCCGCCCGGTTAACAGGGCAGCCTGGACAGGATATTTTCAAAGCTCTGGCGGTCGGTTTCAGAAAGGGTGGCCCCACAGGCTGAATTCAGGTAACGTTGGATCGCGCCTTTGTAGTTGGCACAGGTTTGTACACCGGGGGATGCGGCATACAACTGAGCCGCTGAGGAAACCACTTGTGCCTCAGAAAGGCAGGCATTATCTTCTTCCTTATTGCAGGCACCCAAAACAATCAGGCAAAAAAGCGAGAAAACAAACAAATAAGGTGTTGATTTTCTGGTCATGACAGATCATTTATTCATAGCGGAGGGCAACGATCGGATCCAGCTTCGATGCCTTCCATGCAGGATACAAACCCGCAAATAAACCCACCAGGGAGCAGATGATGATGCCTGCGAAAATCACTTTCCAGGGCACAAAAAACGGAACATCCATCAGGCTGCCCACGAGGTTTCCCACCAATACACCCAGGAGTATGCCAATAATGGCGCCCATCAGGCTGATGATGATGGATTCATACAGAAACTGGCTTCGGATGGCGTTACGCTTGCCACCCAGGGCTTTGACCAGGCCAACTTCCTTGGTCCTTTCAGATACGGCTACCAGCATGATATTCATCAGGCCAATGGCAGCCCCGATCAGCGTGATGAACCCGATGGCCCCGGCGGCGGCAGAGATGGTGCTCAGCAGCCCGATAAAGGTCTCCGCGATGCTGTCACTCTTGTCTATATAAAAATTACTCTCTTCGTTCACAGCCAGCCCGCGAATGGGCCTGAATTTTCCTTCGGCTTCGCCAATGGCGTCATCCAGCTGGCGGACGTCATTGACCATGACGGCCACATTATAGCTTTGGTTCTTGCTGGCATATAACCTGCGGACATTGCTGTAAGAAGCAAAGACCACATTATCCGCCTGCAGGAATGCACTCGAACCTTTTTCTTTCGTGATTCCAATGACCCGGTATTTGTTATTACCCACCCGGATCACTTTCTCCATGGCACGCTCGTATTTATCGCCGAAAAGCTTGACGGCCACGTCTTTTCCAATCACGGCAACATTCCGACCGCTTTCCACGTCCACCTTGTTGAAATTCCTTCCGTACCCGATTTCATAACCATTCAGGAGCAGGTAGTTTTCGTCTCCTCCGTTGATGGTGACGGTTGGATTTGTTTTTTTATTCTCATAGTTGGCAACCTGGTTACGGGCACCGCTGAGTCCGATGGAAACTTTTGCAGGGTAATCGTAGTTCTGTTTAAACAGACGTGCCTGTTCGTAAGTGATGATTTTGCCTGTATTGGATTTGCGCTCCTTGCGGGCCCTTTTGTCGGTTTTTTTCACTTCATCCCCCCCACCGCCTCCGATGCGGACCCTACGCTCTCGGAAACGGATGCTGAACGCATTGGCTCCCATGGTGGCAAAGCTTTCCCTGAGGCTGTTGTTCATGGCCTCGATGGCCGTGATGATGCCCACCAGGGCCATAATCCCAAAGGCAATGATGGCTACGGTAATCCCGGTCCTGAGTTTATTAGACCGCACGGTCCTGTAGGACAGGGAGAGAACATCCGTGAATTTCATAGCCCGAATGTAGCTTTTTGCGGTTTACCGAAAAGGAAAGAATGATGGATGGGCACATATTTCGATGACCAGAGGCTATGCTGTCATGACCAGGGGCACCTGGATCAGTTGAGCAACTGCAGGAGCCAATCCGGGTGGATCCCAAGGACGATGACCAGGACGCCGGTCACCAGCAGGGTGGTCTTGAATCCCTCTGAAACCCGCAAACCCGGATCATTGCCATCCCTGAAATACATGGCCTGGATTACCCTGAAATAATAATATATGCTGATGGCGGCGCAGACTATGGCCAGGATTACCAGCCAGAATGCCTGCCCTGTTTTCAGGGTTGCCAGGAGCATATAGTATTTGGCGAAGAAGCCAGCCGTCAACGGGATGCCGGCCAGGGAAAGCATAAACAGAGCAACCATACCCGCCACCAGGGGCTGGTGTTTGGCCAGGCCGTTGAAACCTTCAAATGTATAGTCCTTCATCCTGATCAGTACGGCAAAAACGCCGATCGTGGCCAGGCTGTAAGCCGCGGCATACAGGATCAGGCCCTGCTTACCGCTCTGGTTAAGGGCAAAAACGGCAAAAAGCATAAATCCTGCCTGGGCAATGCTGGAATAGGCCAGCATGCGTTTGACACTCTGCTGGAAAACGGCGGTCAGGTTACCCACCAGCAGTGTTGCCGCTGTGATTATTGCCAACAGCAACTGCCAGTCTGCATGCAATTTCCCGAAGCCCTGCATGAATAGCCTGAGGAAAGCTGCAAATGCAGCCGCCTTTACAATCGTTGCCATGAAAGACGTAAATACGGGCGGGGATCCGTCGTACACATCCGGTGTCCAGAAATGAAAGGGAGCGGCAGACACTTTAAATGCCATGGATATCATCATGAGCACCATTCCGGAAAGCAGGAGCGCGGAAGGGGGAATGGAAAGGTTGATCGCCGCCAGGTGAAATGACCCGGTGGCTCCGTATATCAGGGCAATGCCCATCAGCATCAGCCCGGTGGAGAAAGAACCCATCAAGAGGTATTTCAGGCCGGCTTCATTGCTCTTCAGGTTCCGCTTGTCGCTCGAAGCCAACACATAAAGGGGTATCGAAAGAATCTCGATGCCCAGGAACAGCATGAGCAGGGTATTGAAGGAGGTGACAATGGAGGCCCCACAAAGCACGAAAAAGATAAGCGCGAAATAATCAGCGCCGTAGTTGCCCACTTCCTCCACGTCTGATCCGCTGAGCATAAAATAGAAAAGGGTGCAGGTAAACAGCACCAGGTTCATGACCTGGCTGAATGCGTTGAATTCCATCATGCCTTTCATCGGCAAATTGAAAAACGGAAGGCCTGCATATTCCAGCCAGGTGACGGTGATCAGGAGCAGTATGCCTGCGATGGCAACATATTTCGGAACAAATTTCCTCCGGGACACGACGCCCGTATACATCATGACCACACCCCAAACCGCTGCAAAAATGATTGCGTTCATAATTCTTTTTAAGGTTGTTTGTGGGCTACTTTACGGATAATATTTTCAGACACCAGGTCCAGCAACTGGAACATCGGGCCGGGGAAAACCCCCACCATAAAGACCAGGACCACAATCACGGAGAGGATCAACCGCTGCTCCATTGTGATCTCGCGAAATTTCTCCGTGAGGCTGTTCGTATTTCCAAGGAACACATTCCGGATCATATTCAGCGTGTATACGGCGGAGAGGATGATGCTCAGGCCCGCAAATGCTGCATACCAGGGACTGAATCGGAACAAGCCATTAAACATCAGGAATTCTCCCACAAAAGCATTGGTGAGCGGCAGGGCCACATTGGCCAGCGCGATCACCACCAGCAGGATCGTCAGGACGGGCGCTTTCCGGGCAATGCCACCGAGTTCTGAAATCCTGCGCACCCCGGTCTCCCGCTCAATCAGTTCCACCACGATCCACATACCAATGATATTCACCCCGTGGTTAAACATCTGGATAAGCACCCCCTGCATCGCATCGTGCTCCACCGTAAAAACGGCCGCACTCATCAGCCCGATGTGGGCGATGGAAGAATAGGCAATTAATCGCTTCAGATCATCCTGCCGCATGGCAATCAGGGAAGCATAGACCATCCCCGTCACACTGAGTCCAATGACGATGTTATCGAATTTTGCCACGGCATCCGGAAACAGTGGCAGCAGCCAGCGGATCAGGGCAAAGACACCCATTTTAACCATGACCCCGCTGAGGACCATGGTGACCGCAGTAGTGGACTGCTCATATGCATCGGGCTGCCAGGTATGGAACGGAAATACCGGCATCTTGATGGCAAAGGCCACGAAGAAAAGCCAGAATAACCAGGCCTGCTCCTGGGGCGTGAGGCCCACACTATAAAAAGATGCCATCGAAAAACTGGGACCGGATGTTTTGAGATAGATATACAGAATGCCGATCAGCATGAGCAGAGAACCGGCAAATGTATAGATGAAAAATTTAAAGGCAGCCTGGATCCTGCGTTCCCCTCCCCACTGGGATGCGAGGAAATATACGGGGATCAGCGCAAGCTCCCAGAAGAAATAAAATACCAGGGCATCGGTGGCCATGAATACCCCCATTAGTCCACACTGGGCCAGCAACATCAGCCCATAAAACATATTGGGCTGATGGTATCGGGTATTCCAGGTGGAGGCGATGATCAGCGGAAAAGAAATAGAAGTCAGCAGGCAGAGGATCCGGCTCATGCCATCCAGCGAAAACGCAAAACTGCTGCCAAGGTCGCGCAGCCAATAGTAACTGACCTGGTTAAGTGCAAAATACTTATTCTCCGTATATAACAGGCTAGCCCCCATCAGGATCAGGGTTACGATGGAAGAGAAAAGGGCCCAGGTCTTGGCGCTCTTTTCGTCTTTCATAAAGAAGGCTGCCAGCCCGCCCGCAAGGGGCAGCCAGATTAGCAATGCCGGGAAATTGTCAAACGCTGAAATCATATGTTGGCTTTCCGGGTATTAATGTTTCCAGAACAACTGGATGATGAACAATATCACGGTGGCCACCACCATGATCAGTATATAAGAACCTACCTGTCCGCTTTGCAGCAACCTGAGCTGGCGGCCTGCATACTGAACGCCGCGGCCCATACCATTGACAATCCCATCGATACCCAGCTTTTCCACCACACCATTCAGAAAACCGCCCAGTGATTTCAGGGGCTTGTTGACAATGGCATCATAAAGCTCATCCACGTACCATTTGTTTTCAAACAACCTGCCCAATCCGCCGGCCGACTCCCCTTTACGCTCATAGCGGCTGAAAGTTTTCAGCGCAAGGAATATCGCGCCCAGGATCAGGAGCACGGTTGCGCCCATCAGCATTAATTCAAATGAATGGCTGAGATGGCCCTGGGAGGTTTCTGAAACTCCTGCCATCTGCAACACAGGCGCCAGGAAATGCTCCAGCCGGTGCGCGTCCCTTGCAAAAACCTCCGGTATGCCCACCAGGCCACCTGCAAAAGAAAGGATGGCCAGGATGATCAGCGGTATGGTCATTGCGGAGGGGCTCTCATGCAAATCATTGCGCTGCTTTTCCGTTCCGCGAAATTGACCCTGGAAGGTCATGGCATAGAGGCGGAACATATAAAATGCCGTCATCAGGGCACCAGCCACACCCAGCACATAGTAAACCGGGTTGCGGACAAAAGCGCCCATGAGGATTTCGTCTTTGGAGAAAAACCCGGAAAAAGGCGGGATACCAGCAATGGCCAGGCAGCCGATCAGGAAAGTGATATGGGTGACCGGCATGAATTTTTTCAATCCGCCCATGTTCCGGATATCCTGCTCATGATGCATGGCATGAATCACGGAACCGGCGCCCAGAAAGAGCAGGGCTTTGAAAAATGCATGGGTCATCACATGGAAAATGGCCCCGGTATATGCGCCTACTCCAAGGCCCAGGAACATATAACCCAGCTGGCTAACCGTAGAATAGGCCAGCACTTTTTTGATGTCGTTTTGTTTGATGGCGATGGTAGCAGCAAGCAACGCAGTGGCAAGGCCAATGAGGGCGATGGTATGCTGCGTGATGGGCGCCAGGTCAAAAAGGACATGGCTGCGTGCCACCATATATATGCCGGCCGTCACCATCGTGGCGGCATGTATCAGGGCGGAGACCGGTGTTGGACCCGCCATGGCATCCGGAAGCCAGGTGAAAAGCGGAATCTGTGCGCTCTTGCCGGTGGCAGCCAGGAAAAGGAGCAGCGTGATGCCGGTGATCACCATGGCCGGAGCCTGGGGGCCCTGTGCAAATACCTCGGTGAAACCTGCGCTGCCAAACTGGGAGAACATCCAGAATACGGCCAGCAGAAAGCCAAGATCGCCGATCCGGTTCATCACAAAAGCCTTTTTGGCCGCGTCATTGAAGGCATCGTTCTTAAACCAGAATCCAATCAGGAGATAGGAACAAAGACCCACGCCTTCCCATCCGATGAACATGATGACATAATTGGCACCCAGCACCAGAAGCAACATGGAGAACACAAAAAGATTGAGGTAGGCAAAATAGCGAGCGAAGTGGGGCGCCGCTTCTTCATGCATATATGCAGTGGAATACAGGTGGATCAGGGTGCCCACACCCGTAATAATCAGCAGGAAGAGTATGGAGAGCTGGTCAACCTGGAAAGCAAAAGGGATGTGGATCTTGCCGGTATCGATGAAATTGAACAGGTGCACAATATCCGGCTGAAACCCTTCCTGCCTCACTTCGAAAAAAATCAACAGGCTCACCACAAAGGAAGCCGCAACCGTGCCCACGCCCACCAGGGAGATCAGCTGTTTCGATAAGATTTTCCTGCCAAGCCCGTTGATCAGGAAACCCAATAACGGGAACAGGGGAACCAGGGATATCAGTTTACTCATAACAATTACTTGGTTAGGGCCGGACCGGGCCGGCATATGCTCTTTGCCGCATCAATGCTTGAGGCGGTTCAGGAAATTCACGTCCACGGAATGGATATTACGATACATCATCACAATGATGGCCAGGCCCACGGAAACCTCTGCCGCTGCAACCACCATGATAAAGAATACGAAAAGCTGCGCTTCGGTACCCGCCGTGGTGGCTTTGTCAACGGCCAGGGCCTTCAGGTAATGCATTCTGGAAAAGGACACCAGCAGGATATTCACCGCATTGAGCATTAGCTCGATACACATGAAAATGATGATAGCGTTACGCCGCGTAAGCACCCCGGCAATGCCAATGCAAAACAGGGCGATAGCCAAAAAGATATAATAGTTAACTGGCATGATATATTATTTGCGTATTAGCTGATTAGCTTATTAGCTCATTAAATTCGGATTCCCAATGTCATTTTTAACCGTCTCACCAAATAGCCAATAAGCTAATCAGCCAATGAGCGAATCAGCTAATCCTTCTTCCCCAACACCACGGCACCAACCATCGCACTCAAAAACAGTACGCTGCTGATTTCAAAAGGCAGCACATAATCCGTGAACAGCACCTTTCCCAGCTGCTGGATCAGGCCGATGTCCCCGGGATTGCCTTCCAGTCCACGATATTTTGTTTCCGTATCCTTGAGGGCCACCACCATCACCAGCATCAGCATTCCGCCCGCAATCAAGCCAGCCAGCCTGAGCCATTGGTTCTTGGGTTGCTCCGTTTCCAGGTTCATATTCATCAGCATGATCACGAACAGGAAAAGCACCATGATGGCGCCGGCATATACGATAAGGTTCACAATGGCCAGGAATTGTGCATTCAGCATCAGGTAATGCCCCGTTAGGGCAAAGAACACCACAATCAGCCAAAGCACACTGTGGATGGGGTTTTTGCTGGATACAACCATCAGGGCGCCCATCAGGGCTAGAATTGTCAGGAACCAGAAGAGTATTTCAGTGATCATGGATGGTTCAGGCGGTTTAAGGGTTGCGCATGTTTTGTTTATGCGCGTCAATGACACCTTTGGCGCGCTCATGCGCTTCGGGCTCCTTCACAGGGTCAGGAATCAGAAGCTCCGGCTTCCCATAAATGAAACTCTGCCTTGTATAATTGGAAGGCGCAAAGGTCTCCGTAAGGTAGATCGCGTCTTTGGGGCAGGCTTCTTCGCACAATCCGCAAAAAATGCAGCGCAGCATGTTGATCTCATACTTGGCGGCATATTTTTCCTCGCGATAAAGATGTTCTTCGGATGATTTTCGCTCCGCCGCTTCCATCGTGATGGCTTCAGCCGGACAGGCCACGGCACAGAGTCCACAGGCTGTGCATCGCTCCCTGCCTTCCTCATCCCTGTTCAGGACATGCAGCCCGCGAAAAACCGGGCTGAATGGTCTCTTCTCCTCCGGATAGCTGATGGTGGCTTTTTTCCTGAAAATATGCCCGAATGTAATTCCCATACCCTTTAGGATCGAAGGGAGGTAGAGCCGCTCCATAAATGTCATGGGCGTCTGCTCCAGTACTTTGATTTTGTTTGTCAGTGCTTGCATATGGGACAGCTTTACGGCTGCTAAAGGGTTTGCAAAAATATTTTTGTTTAACGGTTCGCCCAACTATTTCTCCACCCCGGATTCATTGCGGCTCCATTATTTATTCAACCAAAGGATTAAAGCACCCGTCACCAGCATATTGGCCAGCGCAAGGGGAATCAATTTTTTCCATCCCAGATCCATGAGCTGGTCATACCGGAAACGTGGAATAGTCCAGCGTACCCACATGAACAGGAACAGGAAGAACACGATCTTGGCCATCAGCGCCAGGGTCCCCAGGATGGTTACCAGGTTCTGCCCCCAACTGGCAGAAAGCGCGGTTTCATCCACAAAGGGAATGTCATAGCCTCCAAAATAGAGGGTAGCCATCACCGCGGATGAAATAAACATATTGATGTATTCCGCAAAGAGGTAGAATCCCAGTTTCATGGAAGAATACTCCTGGTGGTATCCGAAGTTCAACTCGTTTTCCGCCTCCGGCAGATCGAAAGGCGTCCGGTTGCACTCTGCAAATGCACAGATCAGGAAAATCAGGAAACCGAGTGGCTGATACAATACGTTCCATCCTTCACTCATCTGATGCTTCACAATACCGCTCAGACTAAGCGTGCCGGTGAGCATGGTCAGTGCGATGATGCTGAGCCCCATGGCCAGTTCATAGGAAATGATCTGGGAAGCACCGCGGACCGCTGCAATCAACGAGAACTTGTTATTGGAGGCCCAGCCGCCGATCATGATGCCATATACGCCCATGCTGACCACCCCAAAAATATAGAGCACCCCCACATTTACGTCCGCGATTTCCAGGCTGATGTTCCGGCCAAACAGGTTGAGTTCCCTGCCCCATGGGATGACCGCGCTGGTCATCATGGCGGTGATCATGGCCAGTGCGGGACCGAGTATAAAGAGAAATTTATTCGACGTAAGCGGAATGATTTCTTCCTTCAAAAAAAGTTTCACCCCGTCAGCCACCGGCTGGAGCAATCCAAACGGACCAGCCCGGTTGGGGCCCTTGCGGTCCTGAATTACCGCCGCAACCTTTCTTTCCGCGTAAGTGGCATACATCGCAATCAGGAGCGAAGTCAGGATGACCACTACGATCAGGGCAAATTTTTCGATGTAGGGACCCCAGTCAACAATCAGCAATTCCATGCAAAGCGTTTTAAGGTTTTGGTTTGGTTTCAAAGACATCTGAAGTAGCCGGACCCGGAATCGCACTCAAATCAATACCGGGTTTATTTACTTCGCTGACTGTATGGATGTCAAACAGGAGCTTTGGCTGCCTGCCGCCCATAACCTCCGCGATGGTTTCCTTTGGCTTTTGCAGACCCACATAGTGTCCCTGAGATATGACGGAGTGCCTGCTTACCCTGGTAGGGCCCTCAATCTGCCAGTCGCCTGTCCTTTTCTTTTCAAAGCGACAAGTATTGCAGATCCAATCATTCACCTCACCCCACTCATCTTTGCGTGCCGTGACACGCAGCACTTCCTCTCCTCGCTGCCAGAGGGTCACTTTGCCGGCACATTCCGGGCAGTTTCGGTGCGCATCCACAGGTTTGGTAAACCAGACCCGGTTTTTAAACCTGAATGTCTTGTCCGTCAATGCACCTACCGGGCATACGTCAATGACATTGCCGATGAATTTGTTGTCCAGTGATTTCTCGATATAGGTTGCTATTTCCGCATGATCTCCCCGGCTCAATACACCGTGTACCCGTTTGTCCGTCAGCTGATCCGCCACATAAACGCAACGATAGCAAAGTATGCAACGCGTCATATGCAACTGGATATAGGGGCCCAAATCATGTTTTTCAAAAGTGCGACGGTTGAACTCATACCTCGTGCCTTCCTTGCCGTGCGCATAGCCCAGGTCCTGCAGATGGCATTCTCCGGCCTGATCGCAAATGGGACAATCCAGCGGATGGTTGAGCAGGAGAAATTCCACCACGCCGTTCCTTGCGTCAATGACGCGCTCGCTGGTGATGTTTTTGACTTCCATGCCATCCATGACGCCCGTTCTGCAGCTGGCCACCAGTTTGGGCATCGGCCTCGGATCGGCTGCGCTGCCCTTGCTCACTTCCACGAGGCAGGTGCGGCATTTGCCGCCACTGCCCTTCAGTTTGCTGTAGAAACACATCGCGGGAGGCGCTACATCGCCCCCAATCATCCGCGCGGCTTGAAGGACGGTGGTGCCGGCCGGTACCTCGATCGTGATATTGTCAATGGTGACTTTAAATGTTTTTACTTCTTCTGCCATGCCTTCTTTCATTTATACAGCCTGCAAAGCATCGGCATAATGCGCGATGCCATAGTTTCTCTGTTGACTTTCCACCGGGTTCAATACATGCCATTCAAACTCATCCCTGAAATGGCGAATCGCGGCCGCAACCGGCCAGGCCGCAGCATCTCCGAGAGGACAAATGGTATTGCCCTCAATCTTGCGCTGGATATCCCAGAGCAAATCAATGTCCGTCATCTTTCCTTTCCCGTATTCGATATTGTGGAGGATTTTTTCCATCCACCCCGTTCCTTCGCGGCAGGGGGAACACTGACCGCAGCTCTCGTGCCGGTAAAACCTGGCCAGGGTCAGTGTATGCCTGACCACGCACTGATCCTCATCGAGTACGATGAAACCACCCGAACCCATCATGGACCCGGTGGCAAAGCCGCCATCGGAGAGGCTTTCATAGGTCATCATCCGGGACTCACCCTTGGCTGTTTTCAGCAGCAGGTTGGCCGGAAGGATGGGCACAGAGGACCCGCCGGGGATACAGGCTTTGAGCTTTTTTCCGTTGGCGATGCCTCCGCAGAATTCATCGCTGTAAATGAACTCTTCCACGCTCTGCGTCATGTCAATCTCATATACACCAGGCTTTCTGATGTTCCCGCAGGCGGAGATCAGTTTGGTTCCGGTCGACTTGCCCACTCCTATTTTGGCGTATTCTTCGCCGCCCATATTGATGATGGGCACGACGGCTGCCAGGGTCTCCACGTTGTTGACCACGGTGGGACAATCATACAAACCTTTCACCGCCGGGAATGGCGGCTTGATGCGGGGATTTCCGCGCTTGCCTTCCAGGGATTCCAGCAGTGCCGTTTCTTCTCCGCAGATATAGGCGCCGGCACCCCGTTGGACATAGATTTCACAGTCGAACCCCGTCCCCAGGATGTTTTTTCCCAGGAACCCGTTGTTTTTTGCTTCCTGTATGGCCTGCTCCAGGATGTCTACGATCCACGCGTATTCACCCCGGATATAAATATAGGTACGATGGCTGCCCAGCGCGTAGGAAGCCGTCACCAGTCCTTCAATCAGCAGGTGGGGGATAAATTCCATCAGGTAGCGGTCCTTGAATGTACCTGGTTCGGATTCATCCGCGTTGCAAACCAGGTAGCGGGGTACCCCTTCCGGCTTTGCCAGGAAGCCCCATTTCATGCCGGTAGGAAAGCCTGCGCCACCCCGGCCACGCAAGCCGGATTTTTTCACTTCTTCGGTGACCTGGTCAGGGCTCATGGTCTTCAATACCTTTTCCACCGAAGCATAGCCGCCGTTCTTCCGGTAGGTGTCGAAATACCTGATTCCTTCAATATGCGCTTTGTCCAGTAATACTTTGCGTGTAGCCATCTGCTCTGCTTTCTTTTTTAAAAACCTTCCGGTTTACATTCATAGACCCATCGGATCCAGGTTATCCCCTTCCCTATGCAAGTTTCGCGCTCTGTCTCATCAGCAACTGCCAGCCTTTCTTTGTCTTCACCCAACGTTGCAAAACAAAAATCCGGAGGTTGAACTCCGTGCCGTTCCTGCGTCCGCGTACTTCCAAACGCTCCTTCACATAAGCGGCTTTATTCAATATCTCTATTTCAAGCGTCTGCCGGTTGATGGCATCATACACCAGGCTGCCGTTTTTCATGTCATCGATCGCTGCCCTTTTTGTCTGCACCCATCCATTGGAGTGACCAAAGCGAAGATCCTTGTGCAGGAGTTGCTTCAAGGCCATCGTATCATTTCCCACCAGGCTTCTTTGCAGCCTGTCCACTGCATCTTTGACAGCTGAGGTATCCTGAGCCCGTACCGCAAACGATGCATACAAAAAGCCCAGTAAAAGCAGGACCTTCCGCATCAGTTGTTCTTCGCAGCAGCTGCCCTGCACGTTTCAATGATCTGGTCCACTTTTTCCGGGGTCAGGTGTTCCCTGTAGTTTTTACCCATCTGCATCATCGGCGCATAACCGCAAGCACCCAGGCACTCCACTGTCTTCAGCGTAAACATACCATCTGCCGTGGTCTCACCTGCGCGAATGCCCAATTTTGTCCTGATATGGTCGATGATCTGGTCACTCCCGTTCAGCATACAGGGGCCGGTCTGGCAGACCTCAAACACATAGCGTCCTACCGGAGACAGGTTATACATACTGTAGAAAGTGGCCACTTCATACACTTCAATGGGTTCCATCCCCAGCAGGGATGCCACATAATCCATGGTGTCCGGACTCAGCCAACCACCAAATTCCTCCTGCGCCATGTGCAGGACGGGAATGACGGCACTCTTCTGCTTTCCCTCCGGGTAACGCTCAATGATCTGCTTTACCTCGGCCAATTTTATATCAGAAAACTTGATCATAAACTTTTTTTTAAGCACCTGTTTTTCGTCACGCGTCCATCTCCCCTGCTATCAGGTTCAGGCTGCTCATGGTGATGATGGCATCACTCAGCATCCCCCCTTTCACAATCTCCGGAAAAGCCTGGTAGTAGATAAAACATGGCCTTCTGAAATGCAACCTGAACGGCGCCCTGCCTCCGTCGCTCACGAGGTAGAAGCCGAGTTCCCCGTTTCCACCTTCCACGCTTTGGTACACTTCACCAACGGGTATCTCTGTTTCGCCCATCACGATCTTGAAGTGATAGATCAGGGCTTCCATTTTGGTATAGACATCCTTTTTCTCAGGCAGGTAATATTCCGGAGCATCGGCATGGTACACATCAGCCTCCGCTCCCTTAAAAGCCTGCACTTTTTCATACGCCTGCCTGATCAGGGAAAGCGATTGCCAGATTTCTTCGTTCCGTACCAGGAATCGATCATAATTATCTCCCCTGGTACCCACGGGTACCTGGAAATCAAAATCCTGATAGGAAGAGTAGGGCGAATGCACGCGAACATCATAGTCCACTCCCGCTGCCCTGAGGTTGGGGCCTGTAAAGCCATAGTTCAGTGCACGTTCCGCTGAAATTGCACCCGTTCCCCGGGTCCTGTCCATAAAGATTCGGTTACGGGAAAAAAGGCTTTCAAACTCTTTCTGTACGCCGGGATACTCGCGCAGGAAACGCTCCAGTTTCTCAAAAGCGGCCTGGGTGAAATTCCGTTCAAAGCCTCCGATCCTGCCCATATTGGTGGTGAGGCGGGATCCGCAGACTTCCTCGTAGATTTCGTAAATCAATTCGCGGTACTGCATCACATAGAGGAAGCCCGTATAAGCCCCGGTATCTACTCCCACGATGGAATTACAGATCAGGTGATCTGAAATCCGGGACAACTCCATAATGATCACGCGCAGGTAGTCCACGCGTTTGGGCGTTTTTACGCCCAGCAGTTTCTCACAGGTGAGGTGCCAGCCCATATTGTTGATGGGGGCGGAACAGTAATTCAGTCGGTCAGTCAGCGTGGTGATCTGGTAAAGCGGCCTTCTTTCAGCAATTTTTTCAAAAGCCCGGTGAATATATCCCACCGTTGGTTCCGCTTTCACGATTCTCTCTCCATCCAGCTCCAGGATATTCTGAAACACCCCATGCGTAGCGGGGTGTGTTGGACCCAGGTTGAGCGTGGTGGTGGTCTTGCCTATCGAGCCCTCGGGTAGTTTGATATGTTGATGCTCAGACATAATGTTTTTTTGCTCCTTTAACGGCCAAACATGTCATCGTCCTTATCGATCCTGCTTTGATCTTCCAGCGGAAATTCCTTGCGCAAGGGATGGTAATCCATCTCTTCCACATTCAGCACCCGGCGCAGGTCCGGATGTCCAAGGAAATTGATGCCATAGAAATCATAGGTCTCGCGCTCCATCCAGTTGGCACCGGAAAACAAGCCCGTGGCCGTATATACATCCGGTTGTGCAGCGGGCGTGTACAACTTTACGCGCATCCGCACATTGGACACCAGGTTATGCAAATGGTATATCACGGATAGCTCCTCGCCCTTCCGGTCCGGGTAATGCGCGCCGGTGAGGTCTGTCAGAAACCGGAAAGCCAGTTCCGGATCATCGTACAGAAAATTCAGCACTTTCAGGTTCAACTCACGGGGAACCGTAACCGTAAGCATGCCGTAGGGTTCACCCCATTCGCTCAGGGCCTCCCCGAATTTAGCCTGCAGTTTCTGCTTTATGAATTCGTTTGTCATGATTTCTGGATATCAATGCGCCACTGTTACTGGATGCCATAGGACTCCAGCAGGCCTTTATATTGCACCCCGTTTCTTCTGCGGAGGGATTCGTTGTGCACCAGTTCCTGGATCTTCAGGACCCCGTCAATGATGGCTTCCGGTCGGGGCGGGCAACCAGGCACATACACATCCACGGGCACCACCTGGTCAATTCCCTGCAATACGGAATAGGTGTCAAATATTCCTCCGCTGGAAGCACAGGCCCCTACCGCCATAACCCACCGGGGCTCCGCCATCTGTAGATATACCTGTTTGACTACGGGTCCCATTTTCTTGGCGATGGTCCCCATCACCATGAGCAGGTCACATTGACGCGGCGAGAAACCCACCCGCTCAGACCCGAACCTGGCCAGGTCATAGTTTGCTCCCATGGTGGCCATGAATTCGATACCGCAACAGGAAGTGGCAAAGGGCAGCGGCCAGATGGAATTTTTACGGGCGAGGCCCACAACCTTATCAAACGATGTGGCAAAAAAACCTTCCCCCATATGCCCATCTGGCATATCCACTTTATTAATGCCCCAATCCCGGGTATCTTTCTGCACGAGGTTGAATCTGACCGGACGCGACATAGTTAATCATTTAATGTTTTGATTCTTTGTTCACTGGGATAACAGGCCAGTTGGAGCTTGGTTGAGTGAACAGAGAATACAGGGTTTACCTAGTCCTCCCAGTTCAGGGCTCCCTTTTTAATAATATAAATAAACCCGGCCAGGAAAAATGCCACAAACATCACCACCGCAAGGAATCCGTTCCAGCCCAGGGACTTGAAATTGACCGCATAGGGATAAAAGAAAATGACCTCCACATCGAATAGTACAAAGAGGATGGCCACCAGGAAATACTTGATCGCCATCGGCTGCCGGGCATTGCCCTGCTGTTCAATCCCGCTTTCAAATGTCTGGAGTTTGTCCGTTGTCAGCCGCTTGGGACCAGCCCAATGGGTCAAAACCAGGATGCCAGCCACAAATAGGATCGCAAAAACAAACTGAATGCCAATCGGAAAAAAGTCCCCGGGGCTGCTCAGGGCTTTGGCAACTTCGGTTGCCGGGGTCTGAAGGAGTTGGTAAATGGGCATGGCGCGGGATTGCTGGTGGCGCAAAAATAAGGGAGCCACCCCTAATAACAAAAAGACCGGCAGACACTCATTCGAGAGGAACGAAGGTCTGCCGGCTTTAACTGTTTTGAATACCCGCTTTTCCTACCTGGCCCCGGGCGATTTCACAGGACTGGAGGCTCCACTGGCCTTGGGCGCAGCGCCGCTACCCCCCTTGTTACCCACGGCCTTTTGCAGGATCTCTTTATTTTTTGCCGCATCCGCATTAGCCGGATCCACGGCCAGGATCCGGTCCAGGTAGCTGATGGCGGTGGGGAAATCTTTTTTCACGTTGGCATTATACCCTGCCATATAACCATAGGCTGTGATCAATGTGTTCTTGAATTTCACCTTGTCTGCCTCAGCCACTTCGATAAACCGCTGGCAATCTGGAACAGCCAGTCCGGCTTCCATGGTGGAATCAATGACGGAACGGGAACGGAAACTCCAATAATAGCCATAGGCTTCATCCGGGTATTTCTGCTTGTAGACATTGAAAATACTATCGGAACGATTGTACTGCTGAGCGTTGAAATTTTCCAGTCCGGCATAGAAAAGCTCCGTTTTGCTTGCATTCGGCTGCTTCAGGGCAAGCACCTTCATCCACCATTCTGCGCATTTCTGCTGGTTTCCGGCCTTTTTGAAGAAATCGGCTCCCTTTTTTGCATATTCCACTTTATTGACCAGCGCCGTATCCGCTTCGATAGCCGCATTGAGATAGCGATCCACCCGCTCCTGCCTTTCAGGGAATTTCGCAGTGTTAAGTGCCAGCATCACGTAGTTGTCCGGAACAATCTGCTGGGGCGTTGCCTTCTCAAAAAACAGCTCCATCTCTTTCACGGCATTCAATGAATCGCCCAGCTTATCAAAACTATACCCTTTCAGTCTGTACAGCCGGGCGTCCGCTTTGGTACCCTGCGAGGCAAGCAACTGATCCGCTTTGGCGATGGCAGTCTTGTAGTCCCCTTTTGCAAAATTCAGACTGGCTTCTTCGTAGTCAAGGGCCGGTCCCGGGTCAGCATTTGCCTTGTACTTATTGAAATACTCCGTTGCCCTGTTCACATCCCTGGAAAAGAAATAGGAGTACAAACTGTAATAAGAGGGAGAAAAGTTTGGATCCAGCGTGGTTGCTTCACTAAAGTTGCGCATAAACACATCTTCCTGGTCTTTACCCTGGGTCAGGTACACACGTCCAATCTTGTGTTTGGCTGCAGCATATTTTGGATCCACGGTCAATGCGTTCTGGTAGGCGGAAACGGCGCCACCGCCATCCATTTTCTTCCTGTAGGCATCGCCCATATTGATATAGACCTCCGGATCCTTGAACCCTTTGATCTGGGTTGCCTGTTTCAATTTCTCGATGGCATAGTCGGCATCCCCGGCTTTCTCGGCATTGGCATTCCCAATGGCATTGAGCACGGCCACATCCTTTCCCTTGGTCAGGCTGATGGCTGTTTCAAAGCGCTGGCGGGCATCTGCTGTCTTACCTTCCATCAGTTCCACATGTCCCATTCCCGCCAACAGGAGCGGATTACTTCCGTTGGCACCTGACATCCCCTTTCTCAGGACTTCCTTCGCCCCTGCTACGTCGCCCAGATCAATCAGGGTCTGACTCAACCAATAGACGGCCTCCGCATCATTCGGGTTACCGGCTACTATTTTTTCAAGCATGCCTTTGGCGCCTTCATAACGCTCGTAGTACATCAGTTTCCTCGCCTCCTGCACAGTTTGGGCTTTTACGGAAAAGCCCGCCAGGATCATCATCAACGCCCAGAGGCCGCCTTTGATTTTAGTCATTTTGATTGTCGGTTTTGAATATGTGTAAATATATAGAAACAAGGTTTAATTATTCGCTCATATTCACCCTGCGCACCTTCAGGGCCATGCGCTCCGGCACCAGGTACGCCCGTTTGAAAATCAGCTGTCCTTTCTCATGGGTCAGAAAGTTCGTCAAACCCTTTCCAAGCCCGGCATAGTTTTCCTTCAGGATATAATACAGGCCCCTCACCATCGGGTAACGTTTGAGGGCGATATTGGCCTGGTATGGCCTCACATAGGTTTCTTCATCGCAGTTTGCACATTGAAGGGCGGCTATTCTCACCCTCTGCTGGAAACTGAGCTGTGCGGAATCTTCCCGGTTGCCAATCCAGCTGACGCCCACGAAACCAATGGATTGTGGTTTGCCTGCCACATAATCTATGACCCCCTCGCTGGTCCGGGCAGCCACCACTTTACCCTTGAATATTTCGCCTCTCAGCACCGTATCAATCAGGTAACGGACCGTGCTCGTGGCAGTGAGGCCGTCCATCACCAGTTCATACGTGTACCCACTCGTTCCCATCAGCATGCCGCGTATATCCGCCATGGAAAAAACCGAATCCTTGTTGCTGTTATGTGTGACCACCGCTATAGCATCAGACGCAATTTCTCCGAAAATCGGCGGGAATTCCAGCGTGTCCCGGTAATAATTAACTTCATCTTCACTTAACCCGCGGGTCACGATGACCATCCGGATGCTATCGTTCAACAGGTCCTTCAGGCAGTCGGCCTCCGGCTTATAATGGGGTATGATCCTCGCTTTGGGAAATTGATTTTCAAAGACTTTGATCTGGGAATCGATGACAGGACGAAAAGACTCATCCACGCTGATATGAATGGTGCCGGAACTGAGGTCGTCATCTCCGGCGATTACTTTCGCTTTGCGTCCGTCCGGCCTGCAACCCACTGCCAGCAAAAGGACGAGGAAGCTCAATAATCTGAAATGCCGGTTGATTGCATTGTATTTCATATGGACCAGGAAACAGGGAGTTAACGCTTAAAACCGCGCCAGAGGCGAAACAAACCGTACAAGATGCAAAGCCCGCCGAAAAACATTGCCAGCCTGGCGTCAAACGCCCCTTCCAGTCCAAAGCGCTCATGGTTGATGAAAAACAGGCCTACGGCGATCCACAGGACTCCCATGCCATAATGGTAAATGGTCTGAATGCGCCCCTGTTGCTGCGCCCTTTTCTCTTCGAATTCGTTTCTGTCCATATCGATTATGGTGGGACGGGCAAGATAATAAATACCTGCTATCCAAAACCAATTTATTGGGTCAATAAGCCTGAAATAACACAGGCAGCACGAAATACATGGCCACATTCCGCTGATTCTGCCGGGCAGGTGTCCACCGGGGCATTTTCCGGAGGACCCGGAGCACTTCCTCATCATAAACCTTTCCGCCACTTTGCTCCATGACAAATGCCTCCGTTCGGCCATCTTCTTTTACTACAAAGCGGACCATGAACCTGACCAATCCCTCACCTGTCTCTTCCGGAACTACCAGCTGCTGGTCCGGGAACCGACGCAATGCCCGGTTGCCACCCGGAAACTGGGCAGGCTTTTCAACGCTTCAAAAGCATAAATGGCCGGCGGTGCAGGCTCAACCGGATCAGGAACCGCGGGTCCGGAACCACCCTGTTCAACCGCAGGTCCGGCCACCGCATCAGGATCCCCCGCAGCGTCCCGCAGGCCTGCATCAGCGGACAATCGCTCCTCCAGGGTTGGTAGCGGATTCGTCACCGTGACATCGTCCGGCACCACGATGGGGACAAGTTCCTGGATGGTGGGGCGAACGGAAGCAGCCCCGGACGGCGGAAGCACCGGCTTTTGATCCAGGTCCGGCGGAACCAGATCGATGAGCTCCACCGGAAGCACATCGGGCAGGGCGGGAGCATGCAACCGGCCAGATTCCCGGAGTCCCCAGTGCATAAGCATCGCAAAAAATCCCACCAGCAAAAAACTTCCCAAGAGTCCCCTGCGCAGATGGCGGGGATAATCCCGGCGCAACACGTACGCACCGTATGCTTTGTTCCGGTTTTCAAAGAGCAGATCCAGAAAATCCGCCTTTGGCGTTTGTTTGATTTTCATGACGAAAGTTATTGGTGGTGAAAAAACCTACCATGCATGGTAGTGACAGGCCTGTCCTGAAGATGCATGAACCAGCGGATTCCACAATACCCATCATGCAAATTGCCAAAGCCCAAACGGCCTCGCCAATAAAAACCAATCGCCCTATCTTTGCGCGCGATGAAAATTCTAATGGTTTGCCTGGGCAATATTTGCAGGAGCCCGCTTGCAGAAGGTATCCTGCAGGACAAGGCAAGGAAGGCGGGCCTGTCCTGGACCGTGGATAGCGCCGGCACCAACGGCTGTCATACGGATGAAGCCCCGCACCGGCTCTCTCAGAAAATAGCCCGGATGAACGGAATCGACATCAGCGGCCAAAGAGCCCGTGATTTCAGGGCAGACGACTTTGAACAATTTGACCTGATTTATGCCATGTCCTCAGACGTGATCCGGGACATGCGGGCGATTGCCCGACAAAAATTCAACCCGGAAAAAACGGACCTGCTGATGAACCTCGTTCAACCCGGACGCAACCTAGACGTTCCAGACCCCTGGTACGGTCCGGAAGCGGGCTACCATGAAGTATTCCGGATGATCAGCCAGGCCTGTGACGAACTCTTAAATGTATATTCAAGCGGTTCTGAAAATACCGTCAACGGATAACCGAGAAATCGGACAAAATTTTTTGTGATGAAACCAACCATCCCCCAGGGCACCCGTGATTTTGCGCCGGAAACCGTGCGCAAAAGGCAATATATCTTCCAGACCATACGAAGTGTTTTTGAACGCTACGGCTTCCAGCCGCTGGAAACGCCGGCCATGGAAAACCTGGATACCCTGATGGGCAAGTATGGAGAAGAAGGCGATAAGCTGATCTTTAAAATCCTTAATAACGGTCTGGATCACCCGAATAAGCGCGACCAGGCAATGACGGATTTTCAGCGTGTGCTGGAGGGCAAGAGCGTCAAGGGTATCACGGAAAGGGCCCTGCGCTACGACCTCACCATTCCTTTTGCCCGCTTCGTGGCCATGAATCACGGTCAGCTCAGTTTCCCCTTCAAGCGCTACCAGATCCAGCCGGTGTGGCGCGCGGATCGTCCGCAAAAAGGCCGCTACCGAGAATTCTATCAGTGTGACGCAGATGTGGTAGGCAGCGCTTCCCTAATCAATGAAGCGGAGCTGGCCGCCATTTACCGGGATGTCTTCACATCCCTGGGACTGTCCGTGGATATCCGCATCAACCACCGGAAAATCCTGGCGGCGCTGGCAGAACGATGCGGTGGACCTGATCAAATGATGGCCATCACCATGGCCATCGACAAACTGGATAAGATTGGATTGGACGGCGTCAAAAAAGAATTGCAGGATCGGGGACTGACCGATGCCCAAATCAGCATCATCATGCAGTTCCTGGACATCAGCGGCAGCGTTGATGAAAAAATCGCTGCTGCCGATGAGCTTATCGGACAGCTTGAAACAGGTAAAGAAGGACTGTCGGAACTCCGGTGGCTTCTGCAATTCCTCCGGAACCAGGACAGCCCCTGCCCGGTCAGCGTGGATTTCACCCTCGCCCGCGGACTGAATTATTATACCGGCACCATTTTCGAAGTCAAGGCAAAGGGTGTACAAATGGGCAGCATTGGCGGCGGCGGTCGATATGATGACCTGACAGGCCTTTTTGGCGTTTCCGGCATTCCCGGCGTGGGCATCTCCTTTGGCGTGGACCGGATCTATGACGTTATGGAAGAACTGGAACTTTTCCCGGAAGAACTGGCAGTGGGCACCCGCGTACTTTTCTTTAACCTGGGCGAAGCGGAAGCCGTCTATGCCTACTCCCTCCTTCAACAAGTACGGAGCAAAGGCATTCCGGCTGAAATCTATCATGAAAATTCGAAGTTCGACAAGCAATTCAAATACGCAGAAAAAAAGCGCATACCCTTCATCGTGATCTCAGGGTCCGCGGAAATGGAAACCCTAACCTGCGTCGTCAGGAATCTGCAGACCGGTGAACAGCAAAACATTCCCGCTGCAGAGTTGCCTGCATGGCTCAGCCGGACACAGGTATAAAACAGCCCTTTACTTGCGCAGACCCGAATGGTCATACCTGCATGCCTGCGCATACCGGCAGCCGGAGAATCGGCCAGCCGGTCAGGCGATTCCCGGATTCCGGAAGAGGCCAGCGGCCCACCAGCACCGATAAGCAACGCTTTTCCTATCTTTCCGGAAACAACACCATATGCCCCGGGAATTGGACCTGGCCGCCACTGAATCCCTCGTAGCACGTTTGCGGAAAATCGATGAAAACCAAAAACCTCTGTGGGGAACCATGACACCCTCCCTCATGATGGCCCATTGTATCACCGCCGTTAAAATGGCCTTCGGTGAAATCCCGGCGAAAGTCCGCGTAAGCCCCTGGCAAGCGAGTCTTGCAAGGCTTTTCTTCGTGGACCTTTTTCCCTTTCCTAAAAATTCGCCCACTGCGCCCGAGCTTGACCCAAACAAAAAACTGAAAGTATCAGGAGAATTCCAGGCGATCCGCGATGAACTGATCCGGGCCATCTACCGCGTAAATGCCACTTCAGCCGATTATGAATTTTCAAAACATCCGCTTTTCCGTAAAATGTCCAGGAAGCAATGGGGTAAGCTGATGTATAAACACATGGACCATCACCTCCGGCAATTCGGAGTGTGAGGAAATTAACTGATTAGCTCATCAGCTAATGGACTCATAAACAACCGCCGCCCCCTGGCCCACTCCAATGCACATCGCAGCCAATCCATAACGGACTTTTCTCCTGCGCATCTCATGAAGCAGGGTAACGGTAATGCGTACCCCGGAACAACCCAGCGGATGTCCAAGGGCAATGGCGCCTCCGTTCACATTCACCGTTGAGGGATCAAGGTCGAGGTCCCGGATGCAGGCCAGGCTTTGCGAAGCGAATGCTTCGTTCAACTCCACCAGCCCAATATCCCTGATCTCCAGACCCGCCCGCTTCAGGGCCAGCCTGCTGGCAGGCACCGGCCCGATCCCCATCACGGAGGGGTCTACACCGGCCACGGCCATGGACACCACCCGGGCAATGGGCGCAAGATTATTTTTTTGGAGCGATGACTCACTGCATAAAAAAAGGCCCGCCGCCCCATCATTGATGCCCGAAGCATTCCCGGCGGTGACAGTTCCATCGGCCGAAAAAGCGGGACGCAGGGATGCCAGCTTTTCCAGGCTGGTTGCCCTAGGATGTTCATCCGTTGTAAACTCCCGGGCCTGTTGATTCGCATCCTTGACGGATACCGGGATCCGCTCATCCGCCCATCGCCCCGACGCTTCCGCTTCAAAATATTTTCGCTGCGACTCATACGCAAAAAGGTCCTGCTCCTCCCGGGAGATCTGCCACTGCCTGGCAACATTCTCCGCCGTCTCCCCCATGCTGTAAGGATAGTAGAGGTCTGAAAGGCGCTTATTGATAAAACGCCAGCCCAGGGTGGTATCAAATATTTCCGGGTTGCGGCCAAATGCCTCGGCCATCTTACCCATCACATAGGGGGCGCGACTCATACTCTCCACCCCGCAGGCTAAGATGGTGTCTCCATCGCCCTGGCCAATGGCCCTGCTTCCGTCCATAATGGCCTGCAGACCAGAAGCACAAAGCCGGTTCACCGTGGTACCCGGCACCGTCACGGGTAAGCCCGCCAACAGGGCAGCCATGCGGGCTACGTTCCGGTTGTCTTCCCCACTCTGGTTGGCGGCTCCTGCCACCACATCCGCAATGGTAGCCGGGTCCAGATCCGGGTTTCGCTGGATCAGATTTCGAATGACCAGGGCCAGCAAATCATCCGGCCTTATGGAACTGAGCGCGCCTCCATAGCGACCAATTGGCGTACGCAGGGGACTGGCTACAAATACAGGATTCATGCGCCAAAGATAGGATCTCCGGGCAAGTTGATCCCCTGCCACCTCCCGAGGCCCCGCTGAACGCCCTCCCCCTTAAATGAGTTACCTTTGTTCCATGAAACAGGCTTCCCTGCCGAATATCAGGCACCTCACCCTCCCCGAACTGGAGTCGTTTTTTGAATCCATGGGCGAAAAAAAATACCGGACCAAACAGGTATGGGAATGGCTATGGCAAAAACACGCGCACAGCTTTGAAGAGATGACCAACCTCTCCAAGGAATTGCGGGAGAAACTGAAAAGCCAGTTCAGCCTCCCCGCCCTGACCATCGATGCCACCCAGTATAGCGCTGACGGGACCATCAAATCGAGGTTCCGCACGGCTGACGGGCACCTGGTGGAAGGCGTCATGATCCCCAGCGGAGACCGATTCACCGCCTGCGTTTCCTCACAGATCGGCTGTAGCCTGAACTGTAAGTTCTGTGCCACCGGCTACATCGATAAAAAAAGGAACCTCAACTTCGACGAAATCGTAGACCAGGTGGTGCTGATCAACCGCCAAAGCGAAAAGATTTCAGGTCACAAACTCACCAATATCGTTTTCATGGGCATGGGCGAGCCCTTGCTCAACTACCGAAACCTGCTGAAGGCAGTGGAACGCATTTCGGCGGCGGATGGCCTTGCGATGAGCCCAAGGCGAATCACGGTTTCCACCGCGGGTGTGGCCAAAATGATCCGTCAACTGGGTGACGACCAGGTAAAATTTAAACTGGCCCTTTCCCTGCACGCTCCCTCCGATGCCAAGCGGAGCAAGATCATGGCCATCAATGACACCAATAACCTCAAAACCCTGGTGGAAGCGCTTAACTATTTCTACCAGAAGACCGGCAACGAAATCACCTTAGAATACATCCTCTTCAACGGCATCAATGATTCGCTTAAAGATGCGGACGACCTGATCAAGATTTACCGGCAGGTTCCTGCGGACCTAGTGAATATCATAGAATACAATCCCATCGACTTTGCAAAATTTTCCAAACCCACCGAAGAAGCCATGGAAAAATTTATGCAGTACCTGGAAAAAAACCGGGTCAACGCAAGGCTTAGAAAAAGCAGGGGTAAAGACATCGACGCCGCCTGCGGGCAACTGGCCAATAAAGACATCGTCATTTCCTGAAACGCCCAGCCGGGGAATAAACCCATTGCATGAAACAAACGAACGCATTTGAGAAATTCCTTCCCAAGAAGAAAAACAGCGCCATCAAGGAGGAATTCAAACAACAGAAAAGGAAGTGGAAAAAAGAAAGGGAAGAATCCATTGAACGGGCTAAGGAAGCCAAACGCAAGGGACCCGGAGCCGCATCGGTCACCGGCAAAACTGCAGGCAAAGGAAAATCGGCAGGAAGAGCGATGGCAACAGACAGTGAAAAAGAACATGGTAAAGCCCGGGAAACCCGCCAGGTCAGCAGCACCGCAGCCAGGGGGAAGAAGGGAAAAGAGGAAGGCGCGCAGAAATTCTCCGTGGTCAAAGCCATACAAAGCATGCCGCTTAACAAGTACATCGCTCACTGCGGCGTTTGTTCCAGGAGAGATGCGGCGGGACTGGTGAAAGAAGGTAAGATCAAAGTGAACGGCGAATTGATTACAGAACCTGGTCATAAGGTCAACCCGGACGACGAAGTCAAAATGCAGGGCAAGAAACTCTTCCTCGCCCACAACCTGGTCTATATCCTCCTGAATAAACCCAAAGACTATATTACAACAATGGACGACCCCCAGGGCAGGAAAACCGTGCTGGAACTGGTGAAAGGAGCTACCAATGAGCGGATTTATCCCATTGGGCGGCTCGACCGGAATACTACCGGAGTCCTGTTGCTGACCAACGACGGGGAACTCACGCAAAAACTTTCCCATCCTTCCTTTGAGGTGCGGAAAATGTACGAAGTGAAACTGGATAAGGCGCTGTCCAAGGCCGACTTTGATAAGATCCTCAAAGGCGTGACCCTTGAAGACGGCACCATCTATGTAGACGCGCTTGCCTATGCGGACAGTAAGGACAAAACCATCATCGGCATCGAACTGCACAGCGGAAAAAACCGGGTTGTCCGCAGGATTTTTGAAGCCCTTGGCTACGATGTTCGCAACCTGGACCGAGTCATGTTTGCAAACCTCACCAAGAAAAATGTGGACCGGGGTAAATGGCGATTCCTCAAAGACAAGGAAGTCCGTTTGCTTAAATTCATGAATACGTCTTTCCTGCGCAAAGCCCGTAAAGCGGAAGCCTAGCCCAATCGTTCACCGGAAGGTGTCCCTTCGGGCAAAGCCCGGGGTCACCTTCCGGTGAATTTCCAAAGGGACACCTTCCGGTTGAAAAATCCCGAAAAAAAGCCTACCGCCTGATTCCTTAAGCCTGTATTCAAATGTCTGCCCCAGAAATCATATTTGAAAATCAAGACCTGGTTGCCCTGCTCAAACCCTCCGGCATGCTCACCATCCCTGACCGGCACGATGCAGACCTGCCTTCCCTCAAACAATGGCTGGACAAAAAATATGGGAAAATTTTCGTGGTGCACCGGATCGACCGGGATACGAGCGGCCTGGTAGTCTTTGCCAAAAACCCGGAAACACACCAGTACCTCTCCGGCCTTTTTGAATCGAGGGACATCGGAAAAACCTACCTGGGCCTGGTGCATGGACATCCGGAACTGCCTTCCGGAACCTACGATGGGCCCATCAGTGAGCATCCCACGATCCGCGGGAAAATGGTCATCCATCGCAAAGGCAAACACGCCGTGACGCACTACCGTGTCCTGGAATCCCTGGGGAAATACAGCTGGATGGAGTTCCGCATCGAAACCGGCAGAACCCACCAGATCCGGGTTCACGCAGCCAATGCCGGCCACCCCCTGGCCTGCGATCCACTCTACGGTGACGGGCAACCGATTTTTTTAAGTGCGCTGAAATCACGGTTCAAGCTTTCCAAATCCGAGGTTGAAGAGCGGCCGCTCTTATCCAGGTTGGCCCTGCATGCAGGCGGACTGAGCTTTCCCTGGAAAAATGGAGACCAGATCCAGCTTGAAGCATTGCCCACCAAGGACCTGGCCGCCACGCTGAATCAACTCAGGAAGTGGGAAAGGAAGCGGTGAGTTGACTCAAAAAGATGCAATTGATCCTGGCATCCCATCAACATTGCCGGGTTAAAGGAGCAAATCAGGGCTGATTGCAGACTAAACCGTGTTTAGCCGGAATGCAGTCCGCATTCTTTTTTTGACTGTTCCCACCACCACCTACCGGACCGCTCCGGCTCACCGGCCTCAATCGCGCGTGTACACGGTGCACAGCCTATGCTGACAAATCCCTTGTCGTGCAGCGGATTATATGGAACCTGGTGCTGCCTGATATAGTCCCAAACCTCGTTCGATGTCCAGGTGATCAACGGGTTGAATTTCCAGAGCTGCCTTTTCTCCGCCCATTCCAACTTATCCATGCTGTGGCGGTTGTCCGACTGATCCCCGCGTATACCGGTGACCCATACCCGCACATCTTTCAGGGCACGGTCGAGCGGCTCCACTTTCCGGATATGGCAGCATTCCACCCGGTTCTCCACGGATTCATAAAAACTGGTAGCTCCCTTTTCCGTCATTAACTGCTGGACCGCATCTGCCTGGGGAAAATAAACCTCCATAGGAATCTTGAAGCGGCTCCTGGAGCGGTCAAGCAGCTCATATGTTTCCGGAAAAAGCCTGCCTGTATCAATGGTAAAGACCCGCACTGGAATGCTGTTGCGGGCGATGATATCCGTAATCACCTGGTCTTCCGGGCCCAGGGACGAAGAAAAAGCCACTTGGCCGGGGTATATGGCCGCCAGGTGGCCTAACTGTTCAATGATATCAAGACCAGCCAGGTGTTTGGCAAGTTCAACTGCTCCCAGACCATTGCCTGACATGTGCGGAAATTTTTTTACTTCCAACTACTAATCACAACAAACTCAAAACCCATAACCCACAATTCACTGCTGCACATCCGGTTGAGGAGTATAGCGCAGGTAAGGCTTGACCACGGTCACGCCTTTAGGAAATTTTTTGACGGCGTCTTCGGTAGAAACGGCTGGCACCACAATCACATCCTCCCCCTTTTTCCAGTCGGCCGGCGTAGCCACACTATAATTGGCCGTCAGTTGAAGGGAATCAATGACCCGCAGCACTTCCACGAAATTTCTTCCGGTGGAAGCCGGGTAGGTAATGAATAGCTTGATTTTTTTATCCGGTCCAATCACAAACAGGGAACGTACCGTAAACGTCTCCGATGCATTGGGGTGAATCATGTCATAAAGGGTGGCCACTGTGCGGTCCTCGTCCGCGATAATGGGAAAATGTACCTCGCAATGCTGGGTTTCATTGATATCCTTCACCCATCCGAGGTGCTTGTCCAGAGGATCCACACTCACCGCCAGCACTTTCACATTGCGCCTGCGAAATTCTTCCGCCAGGAGGGCTGTCTTGCCCAGTTCAGTGGTGCATACAGGGGTATAATCCGCAGGATGAGAAAACAGAATGCCCCAGCCATTTCCAAGGTATTCGTGAAAACTGATCTCACCTTCCGTAGTGACCGCTTTGAAATCTGGTGCGATATCTCCTAGTCTGAGTCCCATAATATGTCATTTTTGAAATACGAAAATAGGGCATTTCAGTTACCCCACCAAATTAGTAGACTTAATTGGGTTTCTAGGATCCGGTCTCACCGGGCGGTGACTTCCTGTGTCCAAAACTGCCGCCCCGTGCCAGCGAAGACTTTCCAAAGCGTCCTTTTACTTCATCGATGGCTTTATACAATCCGGATTTCTTGGTTTCGTCAGAGAACAGGTTCGTCTGCCGGGCCCCATCCGTAAGCTCACTCAGGCGCACGCCCAGGAGTCGCAACTTCTCCCCTTTCCGGTAAAGCAGGTGAAAGAGTTCCCGCGCAGCGGGAATGAGTTCATCATCGTAACAGGTGTAGGATATCGCGCTTTGCTTGGTGTTGGTCTCAAAATCCGGATAACGGATCTTCACCGCAATACAGCCCGTCATTTTGTTCTCTTCCCGGAGTTGGTAGGCAACTTTTTCGGTCATGCGCACCAGCTCCGCATGCAAAAAATCCAGGTTATCCAAGTTTTCGTGAAAAGTGTTCTCCGTGGAGATTGATTTCGCTTCATGGTAGGCATGAACAACGGACTCATGCTGCCCATGGGCTCTTTGCCAGAGGTCCTCGCCGGATCTGCCCATCCGCTTAAATAGAATTTCGGGGGGATAAGAGAGCAGGTCTCCGATGGTCCGGATACCCAATTCCTGCAGAAGGCGATGTGTGCTTTCTCCAACTCCCGGGATCCTGGACGGTGGCAGAGGCTTCAAAAAATCCTGCTCCTTGCCGGGCAGGATCTGCAGGTAGCCGTTGGGTTTAGCCTCGTTGGTTGCCATCTTTGCCACCATCTTGTTGGAGGCAAGGCCAAAGGAAAGGGGCAATCCCGTTTCCGCCGTAATTTTTTGCCGGAGACTGATGGTCCACTGGAGCGGATCAAAAAACCGGTCCATGCCCGTCAGATCGATGTAAAACTCATCGATGGAAGCTTTTTCAAACAGGGGCGCTTGTGACGCTATGATTTCAGTCACCCATCGGGAATAGCGGCTATATGCACCCCTGGTCCCCTGCAGCAGGATGGCATGCGGACAGAGTTGCAGGGCTTTGCGCATGGGCATGGCGCTCTGCACCCCGAATTTCCTGGCTTCGTAACTGCAGGTGGTAACCACGCCCCGCTCTGCGGAGCCCCCTACAATCAGGGGTTTGCCACGGAGGGAAGGATCGTTCAGACACTCCACTTCCACGAAGAAAGCGTCCAGGTCCAAATGCGCGATATATCGTTGCGGAGCATTCACCATTCAAAGCTATGCAATCAGACCCTGGGCTGTCCTATATTTATGCAAACAAAAAAAGATTCGATGGCCTGGTCCTGGCTCAGTTCAACCTCCGCTCCGCTGCAACAGCTCATTGGGTTTCTGCACAAGCAGAGCCGCACCAATGATGTCCAGAAAAAGCAGGTCATCATGGAACTGAGGGATAACCTCAATCTTTTCAAGGAAGCCCTGCAATCACCTATCAGCTATGACCAGCTTATCGAGCTGCTTTCCAATGAAGCATATCGAAATGCTGTCAAAGAAAACTTCGCATTTAAAAAGCTGAAGGGAGGAAAGATTGAACGCAGGCATATCCTGGAAGAACGCAACCTGCGCTATGAAGGCTGGACGGCGGAAAGACTCATGGACAAGATCGATGAGAAAATTCAGTCGCTTAAAAACTTCAAGAAACTCCATGGTGGCAGCGTGGAGAAAGCCGGCACCCGCGCGAGCCTGAAAGTGGGCAATCTGTACTACCGGATGAAGCTGATGGCGGATTTTCTATACAGGGATTAGGACCAGGGCCTTGGGGGAATGTTTACCTCGGATTTATTTCAGATAGATATCCAGCAGCCCATCCGGAAGCACAAGCCGGATGACTCTTTTTTTATGGTCGATGGCTTCAAGGGTGTCTTCATGCACCGGTAAAAGGACTTCTTTACCTTCCATTTCGAGCCTCAGTAAAACCTGCCCGGGCTGTTCAATGACTTCCAGGACCGGTCCAAGCAACGTCCCCTCATTCCATACGTCAAAGCCGAGCAGGGCGATGGGTGCATTCTTTGCAGCCAGTTTCTGTGCCATGGCAGCTTCCAGCCAGACCCCTTTTTTTAGTAAGGTCAGGGCCTTTTCCCGGGTCTGGATCCCTTCCAGTCTGACCAGGGATTCTTCAGCGGATCTTGCCTTGACTTCGGCCGGAAAATAGGGCAGCATCCGGCCGTCTGACTGTTCAATCAGGAACGCGTCCGTGCCTTCGAAATCCGTTTTTTTTCCCAGGTTATGCTTCAAAATCAACTGGCCTTCTACACCATGCGCGGCGGCCATCTGACCGATCCTGATCAACTGATTCATGCGGTAAATTTACCCATTGCGGGCCTCTCCTAAAAAAGGAAAAAGCCCTTCTCAGGGCTTTTTCTATGCAATCCAATTTACTTATTCAGCTTTGGGCTCACTGTCTGCGCGCCTCTCCGTCCTGCGGGGAGGTGCACCGCGTCTTCCACCGCCACCACGGCGGTTGCGGGCAGCTTCTTCCTGACGCTGACGAATCTTGCTTTCATGCTCCTCATGCCATACCTGGAATTTGGCCATGGCCGTGGCTTCGTCAAACAGCCCGAGGGTCACGCCACGGAGCAGGTGCTTGAGGAAGAGAACGCCCTTATATGAAAGAATCCGCCTCACCGTATCGGTGGGCTGGGCTCCTTTGTGCAGCCATTCGAGACTCTTCTGACGATCAATCTGGATGGTTGCAGGAACTGTGAGCGGATTGTAAGTACCGATTTTCTGGATGAACTTGCCATCCCTTGGCGCCCGGGCATCGGCTACGACAATGAAGTAGAAGGGACGTTTTTTACTCCCGTGGCGTTGTAATCTGATCTTGACAGCCATAAAAAATAGACATTTTTTGTGGGGTGTGAATAAAAGGGTTTCGATTAATGAGTTTGCGAAGATAACGCTCCGCTGCCTAAACTCAAAAACAAAAATACAATGATTTAGGCAATCTTCCTATCTATCGCCTGCCCATGCCCATGCGGGCTCCGGCGGGCATCCTATTCATCATTTTCATCATGTCCCGCATCTGCTCAAACTGCTTCATAAACTGGTTCACATCGGCCAGTTCCTTCCCGCAACCCTTTGCAATCCGCTTTTTCCGGTTCATATCGATCACATCCGGGTTTGCCCGCTCAAACGGCGTCATGGAGTGGATTATGGCTTCCACGCCCTTAAACGCATCATCGCTGATATCCACATCTTTCATAGCCTTTCCCACTCCTGGGATCATGGACATCAGATCCTTCAGGCTGCCCATTTTCTTGATTTGCTGGAGCTGGTCCAGGAAATCCTGGAAATCGAACTGGTTTTTGCGGATTTTCTTCTCCAGCTTACGCGCCTGGTCTTCGTCGAATTGAGCCTGGGCCTTCTCCACCAGGGAAGTGATGTCTCCCATACCCAGGATCCGCTGCGCCATCCGCTCCGGGTAAAATACGTCCAGCGCATCCATCTTCTCCCCGTTGGACACAAACTTGATGGGTTTCTGTACAGTATAGCGGATGGTCAGAGCGGCACCACCACGGGTATCTCCATCCAGTTTGGTCAGGATCACACCGGTGTAGTCCAGTTTATCATGGAAGGCTTTGGCTGTATTCACCGCGTCCTGGCCGGTCATGGAATCCACCACAAAGAGGATTTCCTGCGGATTGACAGCGGCTTTGATATTGGCCACTTCGTTCATCATGACTTCATCAATGGCCAGCCTTCCCGCCGTATCGATGATCACCACATTCTTATTATTGGAACGGGCATGTGCGATGGCTGACCGAGCGATGGCCACCGCATCTTTGTTTTCCGGCTCACTGTAAACGTCCACGCTCACCTGCTGACCCAGCACTTTCAGCTGATCAATGGCCGCGGGGCGATAGATATCAGCAGCCACCAACAGGGGCGACTTTCCTTTCCGGGTCTTCAGGTAATTGGCCAGCTTGCCGCTGAAGGTGGTCTTACCGGAACCCTGCAGACCGGCAATCAGAATGACGGCGGGACTTCCCTGCAAGTTCAGTTCACTGGCTTCACCCCCCATCAGGGATGTCAGCTGGTCCTTCACAATCTTCACCATCATCTGACCGGGGCTGACCGCTGTCAGTACTTTCTGCCCAACGGCTTCCTCCCGCACGCGATCCGTGAATTCCTTTGCGATCCTGAAGTTCACGTCCGCATCTATCAATGCCTTGCGAATTTCCTTGACCGTATTGGCCACATTCAGGTCCGTCACCCTCCCTTCGCCTTTAATCTGCTTAAAGGCACTCTCCAGCCTTTCACTGAGATTCTCAAACATGGATCTGGTTTTTACAGAAAAAAAAAGTGAACATCAAGGATGTTCACTAATGCGATGCAAAGGTACAGAATCGGGACGATTTCCGCCTATCCGAGGTAACTCTTAAGGTGTTTGCTGCGGGAAGTGTTCCGCAAACGGGTAATGGCCTTATCCTTTATCTGCCGGACCCTTTCCCGTGTCAGGTTGAAGCGCTCTCCGATGTCCTCCAGGCTCATGGGATGGTCGATCCCAATCCCGAAGAAAAAGCGCAGGACTTCCTGCTGGCGCTCCGTCAGGGTACTAAGGCTACGCTCAATCTCCTGTTTCATGGAGTCTATATGTCCGATCTGCTCATCTGTTTTTTCCGCGTTCGGGTTTTCCATCACGTCAATCAGCGTGCTCTCCTCTCCCTCAGAAAGCGGGGAATCCATGCTGACATGCCGGATGGTGCTACCCAGGGAGGCGGCAATTTCATCCGTGTCGATGTCGAGCATTTCGGACAATTCCTCCACGGATGGCTCCCGCTCATACTGTTGCTCCAACTGCTGAAATGCCTTGTTGATCCGATTGGTCAGCCCTACCTTGTTCAGGGGAAGGCGTACGATGCGACTCTGCTCCGCCAGGGCCTGCAGGATGCTTTGCCTGATCCACCAGACAGCATAGGAAATGAATTTAAAACCCCTCGTTTCATCAAAGCGTTGCGCGGCTTTGATGAGGCCAAGATTGCCTTCATTGATCAGGTCTGGCAGGGACAATCCCTGGTTCTGATACTGCTTCGCTACGGAGACCACAAAGCGAAGATTGGCTTTGGTCAGCCGTTCCAGCGCCCGCTGATCACCCTGCTTGATGCGCGCGGCTAACTGGGCTTCTTCCTCAGCGGTAATCATCTCCACTTTGCCAATTTCCTGCAGGTACTTTTCAAGGCTTTGAGACTCACGGTTGGTAATGGATTTCGTGATCTTGAGTTGACGCATACTCATGTGCGAAGTCGTTTTAGGTTAGGAAGCCGTAAAGGCGCACGGATTAACCCAACTAAAACGGTTTGGCTCCGGAATATATTGTTAGTGCATCATTTCTCATGACTGGGCAAAACAGCCCTAAATATCATCTATAATACTGGTTTACATCGATTTATATACAAATTGCAAGCGCCATAGGAGTCTGCTTCCGGGCCACCGGAAAGCGGGTTAAAATAAAATTGGTGGATGCATAGATTTTTCTATTATTGCACACCCCCCTGCTTAAATCAGGGGGTTCCGTATCTGAAAAACATGTCTAACAGACTATTACAACAATGAGTAAACAGTTATATACCCTGGAATACCCCGTCAGATGTTCACCCACCATCCTGTATGAGTTCCTGTCAACCCCGGCAGGCCTGCAGGAGTGGTTCGCTGAGAAAGTGGACGAAAGAGACGGTGTATTCAGCTTTACCTGGAACGGCGCCACGGACAAAGCGGAAATGATTGAAATGGAGGAAGATAAATTTATCCGGTTTCACTGGCTCCATGCGCCCAAGACAGAATATTTTGAGTTTGCCATTGAAAAATCCGAAGTCTCCAACCAGACCATCCTCGTGGTGAAAGACTATGCGGAGAAGAAAGACATCGCAGACCAGAAACGTCTATGGGATTTCCAGGTAAACGACCTGTTTTACCGGATCGGCTCCTGATAGCCCGCGGTTCCTATTCCAGCACCTTAATGATTTTTCGGAACGCTCCCGGCAGGATCTTGGTCATCTCATTAAAATCGGACAACGGAAATTTAAGCGACAGCTTGGTAAAGTCACGGGCTTCGTAAAGCGTCAGCCATTCATCCCGGTCGATCAGGGAAACCGCCAGGTAGTTATCGTCTCCAAAATGATGCTCCCATTCATCCGTTCCGATGCCAGCATAGAATCCCATCGCCCCAATTTCCTCGTGTTTTTGGATGATTCGCTGATGATAGTGCTCCCGGTAATTGCCTTTCAGGTGCAAGGTCATGCTCATGAAATTGCCCCACCAGAACATGGTACGGACCGCAAACACATCATGCGGACGAAAATACCGGGGGTAGTCCAGGATGACATAGGGCAATTCAAGGTAGTTCTCTCCCCGCGAGATTTTCGCCGGGGTTTCCAGCACTTCATCCAGTTCCAGAGCAATGGGTTTGACATCCTCCTGCATCTGCCGGGAAAGCTGGCCAAAAAGCTGGTACACGGTGTCTATGACCGCATTCTTTGTTAAAATCACCGAAGCGTCTGAAGCTAGGTTCAGTTCCTCTGCTGAAAGCAGTATTTTTGCGCCATCCATTTCGTAAAGATATTCATTCAATTATTGATTCCCGGGGTGCTTAAAAAACTTGACCTGCTCATCCTGAAAGCTTTTATTGGCCCCTTCGTGGCCACTTTCTTCGTCACGCTTTTCGTGCTGGTGATGCAGTTTTTCTGGAAATACATTGACGACCTCGTGGGAAAGGGCCTGGACCTGCTGAGCATCCTTGAACTGACAAGTTATGTAACGGTGACGGCTATCCCTCTGGCGCTTCCATTGGCTGTGTTGCTTTCTTCCATCATGACTTTTGGCAACCTGGGTGAGAGTTTTGAACTCGTAGCCATCAAATCAGCAGGCATTCCGCTGCTGAGGTTCATGCAACCACTGATTCTTGTTGCCCTGTTGATTTCCGGGGCGGCTTTCCTGATCTCCAACTATTTCATTCCGGTGGCAAACCTGAAATTCACCACCATGGTTTATGATATCCGGGTGGCTAAGCCGGCATTCGACCTGAAAGAAGGTGTTTTCTACGACAAACTTCCCGGATATGCCATCAAAGTGGGGAGAAAGGACCCCGACAGCAATTTCATTTATGATGTGATCATATACGAAAGCGCCAACCCGCTGCAGGATAACATCATCGTGGCCGAAAAAGGAAAAATGGAACTGAGTCCGGACAAAAAATTCCTGGAATTCAACCTGGAAAACGGCTGGCGAAACCAGGAGAAAGGACCTTTCAATTCAAAGGAAACCGAATACTACCGGCTGGGGTTCAAAGAATACAAGAAAGCCTTTGATCTGAGCGGTTTTGATGTTCTGAAAACACCGGATTCCGCATTTAAAGGGGCCTTCCGGATGATGAATGTCCGGCAGCTGACAGAAGCCTCGGACTCCCTGCGGAAAACCATGAAAGACGACCTTAAAGGCAGGATGTCCCGCGAAATCAGCAGCTACTATGTGGCCGGAAAATACATGGACAGCGGGTGGGTTGCGGCCAGCCCGGCACCCCGATTACCGGATTCAGTGGATTCATACGAAGACCTGGTGCCTGACACTGCTTTCAATACCAGCTTCAGCAGGGCCATTGAAAAAATGAACCTGCTGAAAACATCGCTGGAAATCATCAATGCGGATCATATCCGCAAAACGAAGGAGCTGCGCAAGTCCCTGATCGAGTGGCATAGAAAATTCAGCCTTTCCTTTGCCTGCCTGGTGCTTTTCATGATTGGCGCACCATTGGGTTCCATCATCCGAAAAGGTGGCCTTGGCATGCCGCTGGTCATCGCCGTCATTTTTTTCCTGGTCTTTCACCTGCTGAATATGTTTGGTGAGAAATTCGCGGAAAGCGGTGTCCTGAGCCCCTTCCTGGGCATGTGGCTTTCCACCTGCGTGCTGGTGCCGATGGGCATATTTTTGATTTACAAAGCCATGAACGATTCCCAACTGTTCAACAATGAATTTTACTTCAGGGCCTTCCGAAACCTTCGGAGCAAATTTGGCAAGGGCTAGTTTACTATCTTTAGAAAAATTTCCTTCTCATGTCTAACCGTGCGTCCAGGAGAAAATTCCTGAAACAGGCACTGCAGGGCAGTGCAGCCCTTGGAGTATCCGCCATGCTCCCCAGCCTCGCTGCATGTGGCACCACCCGGAACGGAAACGCCGCGAAGGGTTGGCTTGCCCTTCCGGACCAGGCTCCCCTCCCCTACGCATACAATGCACTGGAACCGGTGATTGACGCGCAGACGATGGAAATCCACTACACGAAACATGCCGCAGCCTATACCAAAAATCTGAATGATGCCATGGCGGCTGAACAGGTTGCCAAAACCACGAGCATGGAGACCCTGATGGCCGGTATTTCCAAATACTCCGCCAAAATGAGAAATAATGGAGGCGGTCATTATAACCACGAATTCTTTTGGCAGTGCATGAAACCCGGCGGCACTGCAGCGCCAGGGGGGGCCCTGTTGACGGCCATCCAGGGCCAGTTCGGAGATTTTGAAAACTTTCGTAAAAAATTTACTGAGGCAGCTATGACAAGGTTTGGAAGCGGATGGGCCTGGCTTTACCTGGATGCCTCCAACAAAGTACAGGTGGGATCCACGCCCAACCAGGACAACCCTCTGATGGATGTATCTACGATTAAAGGTAAACCCTTGCTGGGTCTTGATGTATGGGAACATGCTTACTACCTGAAATACCAGAACCGTCGCGCCGAATACATTGAAAACTGGTTCAAAATCGTGAACTGGGATTTTGTTGCCCGGCAATTGTAAGCGTCCCTGATTTTATCCCTTCCAACATGATAAATATCCGGATCATCCTATTCCTGCTTTCCGGCACGCTGGCCTTGTTTCTCTTGCTTCGTTTCCAGGGTAAATTGGAAACCAAAGACACGCCCCTTTCCATACTTTCCCTTGAATTTGCCCAGAATGCCCAACAGATCACTGAAGTCAAACAGGCATGGGATGATGCCGGAATGACCGGAAAAGCTAAAACCAATATCCGGATCGATTTCCTGTTCATCCCCTTTTACACCATGTTGTTTTATACCCTCTGTGGCACGATCTCCGTCCGCATGAATGGCTTTGCGGCAAAACTGGGTATCTTCCTCGCCTTTGGAGCGTTGGTGGCCGGCTTATTTGACACCCTTGAAAACATCCTGATGCTGTTTGCTTTGAACGGACATTACAACAACTTCACCGCCTGGCTCACTACAACTTTAGTATGGTCCAAATTCCTTTTGCTCGCGTTGGCTGCGCTGTACGTGATTCCCCTGGGCGCCAGGATGCTTCTGCTGAAGGCCATCGGTCAAAAAAAGTGACCCAAGGGCTCCGAGGAAGAGCCATAATTGGCTCAGCCTTTGTCAGTACCTTCCACTCAAGGGTAGTCGGACCGGCAAAGGCTGATGATGACTTGCAATCGAAGGCAAATGTAACGCGGGCCTCAGGATTTTATTTGTTAAAGAATTTAAAAAAATATAGCCGTGAAAACCTGTATTTTCACCGCCCAAAATGTTTGCTATGCAAGCGTGGAAAGAATACCAGGAAAAAAACAAGGATCGGTTCCTCGATGAACTGTTGGCGCTGTTGCGCATTCCATCCGTAAGCGCGCGCACTGAACACAAGAAGGATATGGTGACCTGTGCAGAAGTGGTGAGGGACAGTTTGCTCAAAGCCGGAGCAGATAAAGCGGAACTGCACCAGACCGATGGGCACCCGATTGTCTATGGGGAAAAAATCACTGACCCCTCGTTGCCAACAGTCCTCGTATATGGACATTATGACGTACAACCACCAGATCCCCTGGACCTATGGAAAAGCGGCCCCTTTGACCCGGTTATCAGGGATGGAAAAATCTTTGCCCGGGGTTCCTGTGACGACAAGGGTCAGTTTTATATGCATGTCAAAGCGCTGGAAACACTGGTGCAGACGAATTCACTCAGCACGAATATTAAATTCTGCATTGAAGGAGAAGAAGAAGTAGGATCTCCCAACCTGGCAACATTTGTCCGAGAGCAGAAAAAACTCCTGGCCGCAGATGTCATCCTGATAAGCGATACTGCCATGATCAGCATGGATACACCTTCCATTGACATCGGTGTCCGCGGATTGTCCTATATAGAAGTGGAAGTTACCGGCCCGAACAGGGATCTGCACAGCGGAGTGTATGGCGGCGCCGTAGCTAACCCAGCCACCATTCTTGCTAAAATGATTGCCTCCTGCCATGATGAAAACAATCATGTAACCATCCCGGGATTTTATGACGATGTAGTGGAGGCCAGTCCGGCCGAACGCACATTAATGGCGGCAGCCCCCTATAGCGAAGAAGCCTACAAGGAGGACCTGGGCATCCGGGAAACCTGGGGTGAAAAAGGATATACCACCAACGAACGCACGGGAATCCGGCCTACCCTCGAAGTCAATGGCATCTGGGGCGGCTATACCGGGGAAGGCGCCAAAACGGTGCTGCCTTCCAAAGCGTATGCAAAAATTTCCGCCAGGCTGGTGCCTAACCAGTCGTCCGCCTCATCACGGAA
>Ga0209594_1000135_pt1 | contig 55820 bp, 43 predicted proteins | sample AshMeaCrysSpring_FD_184126 | JGI IMG/M metagenome (GOLD analysis project Ga0209594, IMG submission 184126) | Groundwater microbial communities from Big Spring, Nevada to study Microbial Dark Matter (Phase II) - Ash Meadows Crystal Spring... | ecosystem: Environmental > Aquatic > Deep subsurface... | reverse complement strand
TCGCCATAACTCTGCAGGCGCAAGCGGATCCAGCGCGGAATCTCGGCACCACAGGCGTCGCTGAAGCGCATCAGCTGGGTGGAGCTGGTGATGGGCATGATGCCCGGCACGATGGGCACCGTCACCCCTTGCGCGTCGGCCTCTTCCACGAAGCGGAAGTAGGCGTCGGCGTTGTAGAAGTACTGCGTGATGGCCGAATCAGCCCCCGCCTTCACCTTGCTCACGAAGGCCTGCAGGTCGGCCGCCGGCGACCTGGCCTGCGGGTGCATCTCGGGGTAGGCGGCCACTTCGATATGGAAGTCGTCGCCGGTCTCGGCGCGGATGAAGGCCACCAGGTCACTGGCGTACTGGAACTCGCCGCCCAGGCCGTAGCCGCTGGGCAGGTCGCCGCGCAGCGTCACCAGACGCTTGACGCCCATGGCCTTGAGCGTGGCCAGGTTCTCGCGCATGGTGGCACGGGTGGCGCCGATGCAGGAGATGTGCGAAGCGGCGTCCATGCCTTCGGCCAGAATCTCGCGCACGGCGGCAAACGTGCCTTCTTGCGTGGAGCCGCCGGCGCCATAGGTCACGGAGCAAAACTCGGGCTTGAGCGCATAGAGCTGCTGGCGCACGGCGCGCAGCTTGGTCACGCCTTCAGGCGTCTTGGGCGGAAAAAACTCGATACTGAGGGGAAGTCGGGGCGCTTCGCTCATATGCATGCCCTCCTTTTTATTTGATCGCGTGAATGAAGAACTCGCGGTTGCCGTCACCGCCGGCAATCGGCGAGTCGAACCAGTCATGCACCGTCAGGCCGAGCGCCGCGCAGGCCTCACGCAGACGCTGCTCGACCACCGGAAACAGCGACGCGTCGCGCACGATGCCGCCTTTGCCCACCTGCCCCGGCTGCAGTTCAAACTGCGGCTTGACCAGCATGAGCAGATGCCCGCCGGGCGCCAGCAAGGGCATCAGGGCCGGCAGCACCATCGTCAACGAGATGAAAGACAGATCCCCGGTGATCACCTGAAAGACCGGCGTCACCTGCTGGTCGGCAAACTCGGCGCGGCGGCGGCGCTGCCTGGGCAAGGTGCCCTCGGCCGCGGCCTTGGCCCGCGCAGCACGCTGGGCCTTGAAGGCCTCGATCTCGTGCTCCTTGGCGTCGTCACTGTCGTCGTAGTCGTCGGCGATCTCGCCACCATTGCGCATCCAGGCGTAGGGCGCCTGCGGCTGGGTCTCGTTGTCTTCCTCGTCCTCGACCGTTTCACACAGGGCCTCCTCCCACGCCTGGGCCAGGGACTCGGCCGTGATGGCGCGGGCATTCAAGCCCTCCAGACAGACCACACGAGAATCAGCGCGCAAGCTGGTGTGCAGCTGGTCACGCCCCACATCCAGCCCCACCACCCGCGCCGCGCCGTGCGCCAGTAGGCAATGCGTGAAACCGCCCGTGGACTGTCCCACATCGAGACACTGCAGGCCCTGGACCGACAACCCCACCTGCTTCAGGGCGCCTTCCAGCTTGAGGCCACCGCGCGACACATAACGCGCCTCGGCCTCATCCAGCAAGCGTACTTCGGCCACCAACGGAATCTCGTCACCGTTCTTGGCCACCTTGCGCCACGGCGAAGCGGCACTCAGGCGCCATTCAACGCCTGAGCCAATCAGCCGTTGTGACTGCGCCCGCGACGCAGCCAGGCCGCGTTCGACGAGAAGTTGATCAGCTCGCATGGAATGGGAAAGTGCTGCTACGCCTCGGCGCGTAGCGAGCGGCCGTCAGCCGAGACGCGGGTGGCCGGAAACCGGAACGACCTCGAGGGTCGTGAGGATTTCCGGACGGGCCCCGCAACGACGGATCACGGCCGCGCAGTAGCGCTTAGTAACGGTAGGTGTCGGGCTTGTAGGGGCCTTGCTTCGGCACGCCAATGTAGGCCGCCTGCTCGTCCGTCAGCTCGGTCAGCATCGCGCCGACCTTCTTCAGGTGCAGGCGAGCCACCTTCTCGTCCAGGTGCTTGGGCAGCACGTAGACCTTGCCCTGCTCGTAGAAATCGCTGTGGGTGAACAGCTCGATCTGGGCGATGGTCTGGTTGGCGAAGCTGGAGGACATGACGAAGCTCGGGTGGCCGGTGCCGCAACCCAGGTTCACCAGACGGCCCTTGGCCAGCAGGATGATGCGCTTGCCGTCCGGGAAGATCACGTGGTCGACCTGCGGCTTGATCTCTTCCCACTTGCACTTGGTTTCCAGTTGGGCAACCTGGATCTCGTTGTCGAAGTGGCCGATGTTGCAGACGATGGACTGGTCCTTCATCGCCGCCATGTGTTCGTAGGTGATGACGTCGCGGTTGCCGGTGGTGGTGACGAAGATGTCAGCCTTGTCGGCGGCGTACTCCATGGTCACAACCTTGTAGCCTTCCATGGCAGCCTGCAACGCGTTGATCGGGTCGATCTCGGTCACCCACACCTGGGCGCTCAGCGCGCGCAGGGCCTGGGCCGAGCCCTTGCCCACATCGCCGTAGCCGGCCACCACGGCCACCTTGCCGGCGATCATCACATCCGTGGCGCGCTTGATGCCGTCCACCAGCGATTCGCGGCAACCGTAGAGGTTGTCGAACTTGCTCTTGGTCACCGAATCGTTCACGTTGATGGCGCGGAACATCAGGGTGCCCTTGGCGCTCATTTCCTTCAGGCGGTGCACGCCGGTGGTGGTTTCTTCGGTCACGCCGATGATCTGGGCGCTCTTGCGGCTGTACCAAGTCGGGTCTTCGGCCAGCTTGGCCTTGATGGCGGCGAACAGTTCGCGCTCTTCTTCGCTGCCCGGATTGGCGATGACGGAAGCATCCTTCTCGGCACGCTTGCCCAGGTGCATCAGCAGCGTGGCATCACCACCGTCGTCCAGGATCATGTTCGGGCCTTCGTCCTTGGCACCCTTGGGGCCGAAGTCGAAGATGCGGTGGGTGTAGTCCCAGTAGTCCTTCAGGCTCTCGCCCTTGTAGGCAAACACCGGCGTGCCCTTGGCCACCAGCGCGGCGGCAGCATGGTCCTGGGTGGAGAAGATGTTGCACGAGGCCCAGCGCACCTGGGCGCCCAGGGCTTCCAGCGTTTCCACCAGCACGGCGGTCTGGATGGTCATGTGCAGCGAGCCGGTGATGCGCGCGCCCTTGAGCGGCTGGCTCTTGGCGAACTCCTCGCGGATCGCCATCAGGCCGGGCATCTCGGTCTCGGCGATCTTGATTTCCTTGCGGCCCCAGTCGGCCAGCGTCAGATCGGCAACGACGTAATCCTGGTTGGGTTTGAGAACGGCACTCATGTGTACTCCAATGCATAGCGGTTAGAACACCACTGGAGACACTGAAAGGGAGGGGCTAACTCACCGCACAGCGAACCAGTGGGTGAGCGCAGTTGGAAGGCAAGGCCGACAGCCTTGGGGTCCGAGCCTAACCCGTCGGCCTGGTCATCAGGCGGGACGAGCCGCAACGCTCCTCGGAAAGTGCCAATTATACGAAGCCCGCCGTTTTTGCGTGCACTTTTTTCAGTTTCCGGCCAGTTCGCGCGTCAGCTGCGCAGCCGGCACCGAACGGCACCCCGTGACGTTCTGCCCCGCCCACAGGGGCGAAAAATCGCCGCTGCCGGCCGCCTCAGCCTTGGCGCGCAGCGGCGCCACCGCTGATGTGGCCAAGGGAAACGCCGGTGCCAGGCGGCTCAGCGGGCCTTGCTCGCGCATCAGGCGCGTCATGATGCCGCGCGCCGGCCGGCCCGTGTAGAGGTTGGTCAGGGCGGTGTGCTGCGCCGCCGGGCCTTGCAGCGCCGCCCGGTGGATGGCGCTGGTCGTGGCCTCCGGGCACAGCAGATAGGCAGTGCCCACCTGCACGCCCGCGGCCCCCAGCGCCAGCGCGGCGCGCACGCCGGCCACATCGGCAATGCCGCCGGCGGCGACCACCGGCACCCGTACGGCGCGCACGATCTGCGGCAGCAAGGCCAAGGTGCCCATCTGCGTCGTCAGTTCATCGGTCAGGAACATGCCGCGGTGGCCACCGGCCTCCAGGCCCTGGGCCACGATGACATCCGCGCCGTTCGCTTCCAACCAGCGTGCCTCGTCCACCGTGGTGGCGGACGAGATCACCTTGGCTCCCCAGCTGCGCACGCGTACCAGCAGCGCCGCGTCGGGCAAGCCAAAATGAAAGCTCACCACCGGCGGCTTGAACTCCGCCAGCAGGTCGGCGGCCGCGGCATCGAAGGGTAGGCGGCCCGGGCCGGCCGGTATGGTGGCCGGGTCGACGTCAAACTCACGGTAGTAATGTGCCAAGCTCTGGCGCCACAGCGCTTCGCGCGTGGCGTCGGGCGCGGGCGGTCGATGGCAGAAGAAGTTGACGTTGTAGGGCTTGTCGGTCTGGTCGCGAATCTTCGTCAGTTCCGCACGCAGGGCATCGGGCCCGAGCATGGCACAAGGTAGCGAGCCCAACCCGCCGGCATTCGACACCGCCACCGCCAGAGCGCTGCCTTGCACGCCGGCCATCGGCGCCTGGATGAGGGGCAACTCGATCCCGAGCAACTGCTGCAAAACCATCTCGCTCTCCTGTCCTTCAAACCCCGGGGCAAGGCCCGGCCTGCCCCGCACTGTACAGGAGCGGGCAGGTAAAATTCGGTTGTTGGACGGCCGGCATCGCTTCGCAGTTTGCCCGAGCCAAGATCCTCATCTCAGGCGTCCTACCCGCCTCTCCGCCCTCTGGAAACCACTGTGTCCTACGCCCCTGAAACCCGGCGCCGCCGTACCTTTGCCATCATCTCGCACCCCGACGCCGGTAAAACGACGCTGACGGAAAAGCTCTTGCTGTTCTCAGGCGCGATCCAGATCGCCGGTGCAGTCAAAGGCCGCAAGGCCAGCCGCCACGCCACCAGCGACTGGATGGAGATCGAAAAGCAGCGCGGCATCTCGGTGGCCAGCTCGGTGATGCAGATGCAGTACCGCGAGCACGTCATCAACCTGCTGGACACGCCCGGCCACAAGGACTTCTCGGAAGACACCTACCGCGTGCTGACCGCGGTGGACTCGGCGCTGATGGTGATCGACGCGGCCAACGGTGTGGAAGCGCAGACGCGCCGCCTGATCGAGGTCTGCCGCCAGCGCGACACACCCATCATCACCTTCGTCAACAAGATGGACCGCGAGGTGCGCGATCCGCTGGACATACTCGACGAGGTGGAACGTGAACTGGGCATGCCCTGTGTGCCCATGACCTGGCCGGTGGGCCAAGGCAAGACCTTCGGCGGCATCATCAACCTGCGCACCCAGGCCATGACGGTGTTCGAGGCCGGCAGCGAGCGCCGGCCGCAGGACTTCGAAGCCATCCCGCTCAGCGACTCCGCCACGCTGAAAGCGCGCTTCGGCCACGACTTCGATGCCGCCCTCGAAAGCATGGAACTGGCTACCGGCGCCTCGCCTGCCTTTGACCGCGACGCCTTCCTCGCCGGCAAGCAGACCCCGGTGTTCTTCGGCTCCGGCGTGAACAACTTCGGTGTGATGGAAGTGCTGGACGCGCTGGTGGACCTGGCGCCCTCGCCCGGCCCGCGCACCAGCTCGCTGGTGGTCAACAAACAGACCGTGGTGAAGGAAATGCAGCCGGACGACGAGGCTTTCTCCGGTGTGGTGTTCAAGGTGCAGGCCAATATGGACGCCAACCACCGCGACCGCATTGCCTTTGTGCGGGTCTGCTCGGGCAAGTACCAGCCGGGCATGAAGCTGAAAGTGCAGCGCTCGGCCAAGGAGCTGCGCCCCACATCAGTCGTGACCTTCATGAGCCAGCGCCGCGAGGCGGTGGAGGAGGCCTATGCCGGCGACATCGTCGGCTTCACCACCCACGGCGGCGTGCAGCTGGGCGACACCATCACGGATGGTTCCGTGGCGTTGCAATACACCGGCCTGCCGTTCTTCGCGCCCGAACTCTTCATGACCGTGGTGCTGAAGAACCCGCTGCGCACCAAGCAGCTGCAGCAGGGCCTGGCCCAGCTCGGCGAGGAAGGTGCCATCCAGGTCTTCCGCCCTGAGATGGGTGGCAACATGCTGCTGGGTGCCGTCGGCCAGCTGCAGTTCGAAGTGGTGCAGCACCGCCTCAAGAGCGAGTACGACGCCGACGTCCGGCTGGAAGGTTGCCAGTACACCGGCGCGCGCTGGATCACGGCCGACACACCGGCCGAACTCAAGGCGTTCTGCGATGCCTACCCGCAGCGCCTGGCACGCGATGCGGCAGACACGCTGGCCTATCTGTGCACTTCACCCTACGACGTGCGGCTGGCGCAGGAGCGCTTCCCCAGAATCCACTTCCATCCGCTGCGCGAACACGCCGGCCTGGCGCTGCAGAGCGCGGGCTGAGCACCCCTGGTCAGCCCACGAGGAACTCGGCCACCGCCTGCTGGAAGCGGCGGTGGCCGAGTTGCAGATGCATCATGTGGCCGGCATCGGGAATGACGACGTAGCGCTTGTCGGGATTCGGCAGTGCCGCAAAGAAAGGCCACAGGCCCGGCAGGTCGGCGACGTCGTCGTACTGGCCGTGGACCAGCATCACGGGCACCGGCATCTTTGCCGCATCCACCAGCGGCAGGCGCGTCAGCAGATCGACCTGCGGCCCGGTAGGTGACTTGGGCTGCCCTTCTGCCGCCGCCAGCGCGAACGCATCCACCACGTCCGGCTCGTTCACCTCCTCGGGCGTCAGCGAATAGAAGCGCAGCTTCCAGCCCGCCTCGGTGATGCGGATGTAGGGTGCACGGCGAAAGGCCTCCAGCCGGCCGCGCCGCAATTGCAGGTCGTGGCTGTCGGCGTGCATCTGGGCGTAGCTGATGTAGCGGGCCACCTTGTGCGGTTGCGCCATCACCAGCTGACCGGCGTACTGCGTGCCCCAGGACCAGGCGATCAGATGCACCTGATCAACACCGCGCAGGTCGCGCACATAGTCGACCACCGCAGCCAGGTCGGCGCAGGCCTGTTCGGTGCGCAGGTGCGTTTCAGGCAGGGTGGAGCGGCCGAAGCCGCGCATGTCGGGCGCGAACACGTCGAAGCCCTGCCGCGCCAGAAAGTCCATCAGGCTAACCGAGGGATGCGCGGGCACCTGCAGGTCAAAGCTCTCGCGCCCGGCCGTGGCCGAACCATGCGCCAGCACGACCACCCGCTTGTCCAGCGGACGGTCAGCGTACTTCTCCCAGATCGACAGCCGGATGCCGTCGTGCCGCAGGCGATGCTCGACGCCCGTCAGCAGGCCCGCGCCCATCTCGTCGGACGATGCAAACCGAAACTCGGACACCATGCGCCTCCTTCCTGCGGGTGGCGCCCATTGTGCGTCGCCCGGCGCGTGCCGCGCCTCAGTGTTTCAGCGCATTGCGGGGCTGCGGCCGGCTCCGTATACTGGGTCGCAGTGTCAGTCGACACGCCAACGCCCACGGGCCAGGGAGGTTGAAGCGAGGATGCCCCGTCTGCCATGCATCCGCTTGAGCAAGGTGCTTCCGCCATGGACGCACCGCTGCAGGAAAGCTTCGCCGTGACCGAGCCGCCCCGCCCCGTCAGCGCAATGCGCTGGCTCCTGCCGCCCGCCCTGCTCTACGTCGCCCTGGCGCTGCTCTCACAGGCGCTGACCGGCCAGCCGGTTCAGGTCGTCACGCTGTGGCTGGCCAACCCGGTCGGGACCGTCGCCCTGCTGGCGCAGCCCTGGCGCCGTTGGCCACCCATGCTGCTCGCGCTGCTGACGGCCAACCTGCTGGCGAATCTGGTGGCGGGTGCGCCGCTTCAGGGCTGGAACGCCGCGGCCTGGCGTGCCGCCGCGGCCTTCGTGCCCGGCAATGGGTTGGAGATGGTGCTGGCCGCGGCGCTGCTGCGCCGCTACGGTGTCGACGAGGACATGCTGCAGCAGCCAGGCCGGCTGGGCCGCGCCTTGCTGCTGGGCGCCCTGCTGCCCTCCTTCTGCAGCGCCTTTGCCGGCGCCGCGGTACTGGTGGCCGCACAGCCCCAGACCTTCGCCGAACTCTGGCTGCTCTGGTTTGCCGGTAGCCTGATCGGCACCGTGGCCGTACTGCCGCTGGCCCTGTCGCTGTGGCTGCAGGGCTGGACGCCGCTGCGTGTGTCATTGGCACAGCCGCGCACCCTCGGTCTCCTGCTGCTGAGCCTGCTGTTGACCCTGCTCGCCGCCAGCGCCCTGCCGCATCCCTTTGTCATGGTCACCATTGCGCTGGTGCTGGTCGGGGCGCAGACGCATTTTTCGCTCACCGCGTTGGCCACACTGCTCTCCGCGATCTCCCTCGCCTGCCTGATGGCCCGCGGCGTGCTGCTGCCGCCGGCCTCATCCGCCTGGTGGGGCGGCAGCCTGTTCTACAGCGCGGTCCTCGCCAGCCTGCTGCCCGCACTGTTCCTGGCCGCGTCGGTCGAAGGGCAAGCGCGCATCGTGCGCGCCCTGGCCAGCAGCGAACAACGCTTTCGCTCGCTCTACACCAGCACCCCCGCCATGCTGCAGTCGATCGACCCCCGGGGCCGACTGATCAGCGTCAGCCGCCTCTGGCTGGACAAGCTGGGTTATGCGGAACACGAAGTGCTGGGCCGGCCAGCCACCGATTTCCTTACTCCGGAGTCGGCCCGCCACGCGCGCGACGTGGTGATTCCCCAGGCCATGCGCAACGGGCGCTGCGACGACGTCGAGTACCGCATGGTCTGCCGCAACGGCGACGTGCTGGACGTGCTGCTGTCAGCCATCTGGGTCTGCGATGCCGACGGCCAGCCCCTGTACAGCCTGGCGGCCGTGCAGGATGTTACCGAGAAGAAGCGCCTGGCAGCCCTGAGCCATTTCGCCGCCCACGACCCGCTGACCGGGCTGCCGAATCGCATGCTGCTGCAGGACCGGCTGGAACGCAGCTGTACGCAGCACGCGCGCCACGGCAGCCGGTTCGCCGTCGGCTTTCTCGACTTGGACCACTTCAAGGACATCAACGACACCCACGGCCACGAAGCCGGCGATGCGCTGCTGCAGATCGTGGCCCGCCGCCTGCAGGCGGCGCTGCGCGCCTCCGACACCGTGTGCCGCCTGGCCGGCGACGAATTCGTGCTGCTGTTCTCGGAGATCGAAGCGACCGAAGACCTGGACGCCATCGCGCACAAGCTGCTGGAACGGGTGGCGCAACCCTGTCGCCTTGGGCCGGCCCACGATGCCCCACTGGTCGACGTGGGCGCCAGCATGGGCGTGGCGGTGTTTCCCGAGCATGGGCAAGACCCGCACATGCTGCTGCAGCATGCCGACCAGGCCATGTATGCCGCCAAGCGCAGTGGGCGCAACCGCTGCGCGTTCTACCGCTCGGAGGACGCGGCCTGAGCCAGCCTCCGCCGTACGACATCAACCATACAACAGGTCGGCTGATACCTGCACCGTCACCGCCTTTTCCGCCACCGTACCCACGATGGCGCGCGCGGCCTGCGCCGTGTCGCGCTGCACCGGCCGCGCCAGGGGCTCGCCATGGGCGTTGGTCAGCGCCGCCACCAACGGCTCCTTCGGCTTGGCGCCGCGGCGGATCACCACCGCCGTCTCGCCGCTGGCCAGCTTGACGAAGCAGCCCGGCGGGTAGATACCGCACTCTCGGATCAGCGCCATGGCAAGGGCATCGCCGCCGTTCTGGGCGTACAGGTCGCGTGCGGCCTGCTCAGCCGCCTGCTTGGGCCGCCCGGCACGGGCGCTGTGCTTGGCCGCGAAGCTGTCCGCCAGCCGGATCAGCTGCGCCAGCTCCGACGGCGCCGCCACCTGCTGCGGGTAGCCGCTGCCCCCAGGTGCTTCATGGTGCTGCTCGACCGCGGCCAGCCAGGCGGCATCGGTCAGCCCGGCGGCCTGGAGCACGGCGGCCGATGCGAGCGGATGGCTCTGGATGTCCTTGCGCTGCGACGGATTCGGCGGCGTACGCTGGCCCGCCAGCTTGGCCTGCAGGTTGACCATCGACAGGTTCATGGTCAAGGCGGCACCGACCAGGCTGCGGCGCTGCGCGTCCGGCCAGGCCAGGCGCCGACTCACCAGGCTGCACAGGGCGGCCACATGCAGGGCATGGGCTTCGGCATACAGCTCATGCCGGCTGTGGTCATGGCGCAGGATAAGAAACAGGATCTGGTCGCCCTGTGCCTCGGGGAAGGTACAGACCTGCTCCACCACCTCGTGCACCTGCGGCAGGAACTCGCCGTCTGCCGGGCTGCGCAGCAGCAAGCCCAGCTTGCGCAGCAAGGCGTCCCAACGGGTGGAGAACTTCTCGACCTGATGCGCGATGGGCTCGGCATCGCGGCTGGCCATGCTGCGCCGGACCTCTTCAGCATCGACGAACATGCCACGGTTGAGCAGCTCCAGCAGCCGCGCCTGGTCGGGAACCACATGCCCCCTGCCCAGCAGCAGCCGGCCTTCTGCGTCGCGGATGCCGAACGGCAACGGGATGCCGGGTTTGAGGATCCTGAAGACCTGGTCGAGCGAAATGAGCTGCATGGGCGGGCAGTGTATCGGTTACCGCCTCAGGTTCCCATGCGCGTTTCCACCAAGCCTCGGCATTCTTGACTCGACCGCTATCAATTCAGTAGCGAACGTGATGCACACAAGGAACAGTGCATCAGGCAGGTCGTGCCAGCCTAGTCGTACAGCTGGTCCGCCGAGACATGGACCATGACTGCCGTCTCGGCCAGCGTGGCAACGATGGCGCGCGCAGGCACCGCCGTATCACGCTGCACCGGGCGCGACAAGGGCTCCCCCTGGCCATTGGTGAGCGCGGCCACCAGCGGCTCCTTGGCGGAGGCACCGCGCCGCGTCACCACCGCCGTCTCGCCGCTGGCCAGCTTGACGAAACAGCCCGGCGGGTAGATGCCGCACTCCTTGATCAGCGCCGCCGCCAGCGGGTTGCCGCCGCTTTGCGCGTACAGGTCGCGCGCGGCCTGGTGGGCCGCCAGTTTGGCGCGCCCGGCACGCACGCTGTGTTTGGCGGTGAAGGTGTCGATGAAACGAATCAGCTGCGACAGCTCGCAGGGCTGCTGCACCTGCCGCGGATAGCCGCCGCCGCCCGGACACTCGTGGTGCTGCTCGACCGCGCGCAGCCAGTCCTCGTCCTGCAGGCCGGCCGAGCGCAACAGGTCGGCGGACACCTTGGGATGGGCATGGATCTCCGCCCGCTGCTGGGGCGACGGCGGCGTGCGCTGGCTGGCCAGCTTGGCCTGCAGATTGACCATGCCCAGGTTCATGGTCAGCGCCGCGCCGATCAGGCTCAGGCGCTGACTCTCCGTCCAGCCCAGCCGCCGGCTGACCAGATGGCACAGGGTGGCCACGTGCAGGGAATGCGCCTCGACATAACGCTCGGTCTGCCGGTAGTCGTGCCGCACGATGAGAAAAATCAGCTGGTCGGTATGGGCTTCCGGCAGGCGCGCCATGCGGGCCGCCAGGTCGCGCACCTCATCGAGAAAGGTCGGGCCGGCGGGGGCGCGCAGCAGCAGCCCCAGCTTGCGCAGGCAGGCCTCCCAGCGCACCGACAGCCGCTCCGTCGGCGCCGGCATGGCATGACCAGAACCGAGGGCCGTCGGACGCCGTTCCACCTCGTCCACGTCGACATACATGCCGCGGTTGAGCAAGTCGTAAAGCTTGCCCTGCTCCTGCACCACCAGCCCCTTGGCCAGCAGCAGACGCCCCTTGGCGTCGCGCACCCCGAAAGGCAGCGGCACGCCCGGCCTCAGGATGCGGAATACCTGTTCCAGCGATATCAGCTCCATTTTCAGCTGCGGCCTGTATCGGCCCCTCCCTGCCGGGTTTATAGCAGGAATGGGCTTCCAACGCCAGCCCGTCAGCGCAGAGTGCTATGCTTTTTATAGCACCCAAAAGCTCAGCGAGCAAGCACTGACTTCAGTGCGCAACCGGTGTGGGTCCCGAGCCGCACCACCTCCTCCGGCGTCGCCGCCGCCACGATGCGGCCACCGTCCTTGCCGCCTTCGGGGCCGAGGTCGAGGATCCAGTCGGCCTCGGCAATGACGTCGAGGTCGTGCTCGATTACCACCACGCTGTGGCCGCCGTCCACCAGCCGGTGCAGCACGCGGATCAGCTTGTCCACATCGGCCATGTGCAGGCCCACCGTGGGCTCGTCGAGCACGTAGAGCGTATGGGGCGCTTTTTGCCCGCGGCGACCCACCTCGTCACGCACCTTGCTGAGTTCCGTCACCAGCTTGATGCGCTGCGCCTCGCCGCCGGAGAGCGTGGGCGAGGGTTGGCCCAGCGTGAGGTAGCCCAGGCCCACGTCCTTGAGCAGCTGCAGCGGGTGCGCGATGCTCGGCATGGAGGCGAAGAACTCCACCGCCTCGTCCACCTCCATCTGCAGCACATCGCCAATGCTCTTGCCACGCCACGTGACGGCCAGGGTCTCCGGGTTGAAGCGCGCGCCCTTGCAGGACTCGCACAACACCTTCACGTCCGGCAGGAAGCTCATCTCGATGGTACGCACGCCCTGCCCTTCGCAACTCGGGCAACGTCCTTCGCCGGTATTGAAGCTGAAACGCCCGGCCGCATAACCACGCGCCTTGGCTTCCAGCGTTTCGGCAAAGAGCTTGCGGATGGTGTCCCAGAAGCCGATGTAGGTGGCCGGGCAGGAACGCGGCGTCTTGCCGATCGGCGTCTGGTCCACTTCGAGCACGCGGTCAATGGCCTCGAAGCCGCTCACGCCAGCGCAACCGCTCCAGGCCACGCCCTTGGCCGCCTGCACCTCGCGCCCGGCTTTGGTGGCGCGCTGGCTCACCGCAGCGGCCACATTGGCCAGCAGCACGTCGCGCGCCAGCGTGGACTTGCCAGAACCGCTGACGCCGGTCACGACCACCAGGCGCTTGAGCGGCAGCTGCGCCGTGACATGCTGCAGGTTGTGCAGGTTGGCGCCATGCACCGTGAGCCACTGCAGGTCCTGGGTCTGCACATCGCGGCGCGCTTGCAGCGGATGCTTCATGGCGTGCAGCAGATAGCGGCCGGTCTGCGACTCTTCGGCGCGCGTCAGATCGGCCACGCTGCCTTCGGCCACCAGACGGCCGCCGCGCTTGCCAGCACTCGGGCCGATGTCGATCAGGTGATCAGCACGACGGATGGTGTCCTCGTCGTGCTCGACCACCACCAGCGTGTTGCCACGCTCGCTGAGCGTGTGCAGCGCGTCGAGCAGGATCTGGTTGTCACGCGCGTGCAGGCCGATGGTGGGTTCGTCCAGCACATAACAGACACCCTGCAGGTTGCTGCCGAGCTGCGCGGCCAAGCGAATGCGCTGCGCCTCGCCGCCGGAGAGCGTGGGTGCGCCGCGGTCCAGCGTGAGGTAACCCAGGCCCACCTGCTCCAGGAATTCGAGCCGGCTCTTGATCTCCGGGATCAGGTCGCGCGCGATGTCGGCCTCACGGCCGGCGAGCGCGAGTTTCTCCACCCAGACCCGCACATCGCTGACGCTCAGGCGCGCGATCTCGGCAATACCGACGCCCGTGAACTTGACGGCCCGTGCAGTGGCATTGAGTCGCGCGCCTTCGCAGCTGGGGCAAACCACGTCCGCCACGTCTTCGACCTCCGGTTCGGCGAAAGTCTGTTCGCGCCCCTTCTCCTTGTCGTCGCGCACCGAATCGTCCAGGGCCTTGCGCTGCTCCTTGGTCAACTTGACGCCAGTGCCCACGCAGTCGGGGCACCAGCCGTGTTTGCTGTTGTAGGAGAACAGGCGCGGGTCCAGCTCGGCGTAGGAGGTGGCGCAGACTGGGCAGGCGCGCTGGGTGGAGTAGACATGCAGCGTGCCGATGTGCGCCGTCGGGCCGCCGCTCTTCATCACCTCGGCCAGGCCGTCGAGGTTGCTGAGCACATGCAGCACGCCCTTGCCGTGTTCCAGCGCGGTGGCCAGCGCCTGGCGCAGCGCGGCCTCGTTCGCCGGGTCCACCGTGAGGCTGGCCACCGGCAGCTCGATGGTGTGCTCCTTGAAGCGATCGATGCGCGGGAAGCCCTTGGTGGGCAAGAAGTTGCCATCGACGCGCAGGTGCGTGTAGCCACGCGGGCGCGCCCAGTCCGCCAACTCCGTGTAGACCCCCTTGCGGTTCATGACCAGCGGCGCCAGCAGGCCGATCTGCTGGCCTCGGAACTGGGTCATCAGCTGGGCCAGGATGCTCTCGCTGGTCTGAGGCGCCACCGCCGCGCCGTCGTGAACGCAGTGCTGCACACCCAGCTTGACGAACAGCAGACGCAGGAAATGCCAGACCTCGGTGGTCGTGCCCACCGTGGACTTGCGGCCACCACGGCTGAGTCGCTGCTCGATCGCCACCGTGGGCGGGATGCCATACACCGCGTCCACCTCGGGCCGGCCCGCCGGCTGCACGATGCTGCGCGCGTAGGCGTTGAGCGACTCCAGGTAGCGGCGCTGGCCCTCGTTGAACAGAATGTCGAACGCCAGCGTGGACTTGCCCGAACCCGAGACACCGGTGATGACGTTGAATTTGCCGCGTGGAATGTTGACCGTGAGCGCCTTGAGATTGTGCTCCTTGGCGTTGACGATCTGGATGTCCTCGCTCGCCGCCGTGCGCGGCGGCGCCGGCTTGTGGCCGGGCGTGAAGGCCGTGCCGAGGTAACGGGCCGCACCTTCCTGCGCCTCGTGCACCTCGCCCATGGCCAGCGCGTACTCGCGCAGCGCACGGCCCGTGTGGGAGGTCGGGTGCTGGCGCACCTCTTCCGGCGTGCCAACAGCCACCACCTGGCCACCGGCCTCGCCGCCCTCGGGGCCAAGGTCGATCAGCCAGTCGCTGGCACGCATCACGTCGAGGTTGTGTTCGATCACCAGCAGCGAGTGGCCGGCGTCGAGCAGCTTGCGCAGCGCGCGCATGAGCTTGGCGATGTCATCGAAGTGCAGGCCGGTGGTGGGCTCGTCAAACAGGAACAGCGTGCCCTTCTTCGCCAGCGTCTGCCGGCTGGCGCTCATGCTCTTGGCGGCCTCGGCCAGAAAGCCGGCCAGCTTGAGGCGCTGCGCCTCACCACCGGACAAGGTGGGCACGGGCTGGCCCAGGCGCACGTACTCCAGGCCCACATCCACGATGGGTTGCAGGGCGCGGATGACGTCGCGGTCGTTGGCAAACAGGTGGGCCGCTTCGCTGACGGTCAGCTCGAGCACGTCGGCGACGTTGAGCAGCCGCCCCCCGCGCTCGATGGTGATCTCCAGGATCTCAGGCCGGAAACGCTTGCCGTCGCAATCCGGGCAGCGCAGGTAGACGTCACTGAGGAACTGCATCTCCACGTGCTCGAAGCCCGAGCCGCCGCAGGTCGGGCAGCGGCCGTCGCCGCTGTTGGCGCTGAACTTGGCGGCGGTGTAGCCACGCTGGCGCGACAGCGGCGCGTTGGCGTAGATCTCGCGGATCGCGTCCCAGGCGCCTACATAGCTGACCGGGTTGGAGCGCGTCGTCTTGCCGATGGGCGACTGGTCCACGAAGACCACGCCGGCCAGCTGCTCGGCACCCAGCAGGCGCTCAAACGCGCCCGGGGTTTCCGTGGCCTGCCCGAAGTGGCGCATCAGCGCCGGCGCCAGCACGTCCTGGATCAGCGTCGACTTGCCCGAACCGGAGACGCCCGTCACACAGACCAGGCGGCCAAGCGGGATGTCGACCGAGATGGCCTTCAGGTTGCGTTCCCGCACGCCTTCGAGGATGAGGCGCGGCGTGTTCTCGGCCACCATGCGCTTGAAACCCATGCCGATCTGCTTGCGCGCACCCAGATAGGCGCCGGTCAACGTGTCGGCCTTCTTGAGCTCTTCGGTAGCGCCGTCAAACACGATCTGGCCGCCACGCTCGCCCGGACCCGGGCCCATGTCGATCATGCGGTCGGCCGCCAGCATCACGGCCGGGTCGTGCTCCACCACCACCAGGGTGTTGCCGGCATCGCGCAGGCGCTGCATGGCCTCAATGATGCGGTGCATGTCACGTGGATGCAGGCCGATGCTGGGTTCGTCGAGCACGAACAGCGTGTTGACCAGCGAGGTGCCCAGCGCCGTCGTGAGGTTGATACGCTGCACTTCGCCGCCGGAGAGCGTACGGCTCTGTCGGTCGAGCGTCAGGTAACCGATGCCGACATCGCACAGGTACTTCAGGCGCGTGCCAATCTCCTCGAACAGGAGCTTGAGTGCCTGCGCCTCACCCTCACCATGCGTGGGCAGGGCGAGTTCGCTGGCGCGGATGCGGTCGAAGAAATCGCGCAAGCGGTCCAGCGGCATCAGCATCAGGTCGTGCAGGCAGAGCCCGGGAAGGGCTTCGAGCTGGGCGCGTGTCCACTGCGTGCCGGCCGGCAGGAAGCGTCTGGCCGGCGCCAGCACCACGTCCGCGTCTGCCTTGCTGCCGATGCGCCACAGCAGGCTTTCGGTCTTGAGGCGTGCGCCCTGGCAGGTCTCACACGGCGTGTAGCTGCGGTACTTGGACAGCAGCACGCGGATGTGCATCTTGTAGGCCTTGCTCTCCAGGTATTCGAAGAAGCGCTTGATGCCGTACCACTGCTGGTTCCACTTGCCGTTCCAGTTGGGCGAACCGCCGATGACCCAGTCCTTCTGTTCCTGGGTCAGCTTGTTCCATGCTGTGTCGCGCGGAATGCCGGCCGCTTCGGCGTGGCGCATCAGGTCGTCCTGGCACTCGGCCCAGGCCGGCGTCTGGATGGGCTTGATGGCGCCGGCGCGCAAGGTGAGCTTGTCGTTCGGGATCACCAGCCCCCAGTCCACCCCGATCACACGGCCGAAACCGCGGCAGACCTCGCAGGCGCCCACGGCCGAGTTGAAGGAGAACATGGACGGGATGGGGTCAGCGTAGCGCAGGTCGCTTTCCGGGCAGTGCAGGCCGGTGGAGAACTTCCACAACTCCGGTGCCGCTTCACTGCCGGCTTCGGGCAGCACATAGACCGTCATGCGACCGCTGCCGCGCTTGAGTGCCACCTCGATGGCCTCCACCACGCGCGCACGCTCGGCATGGCTGAAACGGAAGCGGTCGGCCACCACGTCCAGCACCTTGCGCGGGCCGGCCGGCGTGGCCACCTCACGCTCGGCCTGCACCTTGGTGAAACCGCTGGCCGACAGCCACTGGGTGATCTCTTCTTCGCTGGTGCCGGCCGGTAGCTCGACCGGAAAGGTCAGCACCAGACGGGGTTCGTTGGGTGCATCGGTTCCGCCCGCTTCGGTCGCGGCCTGCACCCGCATCTGCAACTCGGCATAGATGCTGTCGGCGGTGTCGTGCCGTACCGGCAATGCCGTCTGGCGGTCGTACAGCTGGGCCGCGCGTGCGAACAGCAGCTTGAGGTGATCGTTGAGCTCGGTCATCGTCCCGACCGTGGAGCGCGAGGACCGTACCGGGTTGGTCTGGTCAATGGCGATAGCCGGCGGCACGCCTTCCACCTTGTCCACCGCCGGCTTGTCCATGCGGTCGAGGAACTGGCGCGCGTAGGCGCTGAAGGTCTCGACGTAGCGGCGCTGGCCTTCGGCGTAGAGCGTGTCGAACACCAGGCTGGACTTGCCGGAGCCACTGGGGCCGGTCACCACCGTCAACTCGCCGGTGCGGATGTCGAGGTCGAGGTTCTTGAGGTTGTGCTGGCGTGCGCCGCGGATGCGGATGGTCCCCTGGGTCATGGCTGCTCCTGTCAGGCCAAACATTCTAGGCAGTCACAAGGCAGCCGGCCGGCGCAGGGGCATGACGGTTCTGTTACAGCCGGAAACGGTTCCTCCGCCCCTTAAACTTCACAATTCGTCGATTCAGCAAAACGGAGACCCGACACCATGTGGAAAAGCAAGACGCTGGCCGCCGGCCTGCTGCTGTGGGCCAGCACCGCGCTGCACGCGCAGATCCTGATCGGCCAGACCGCCGGTTTCAGCGGCCCGGTGTCCGCCGGCGTCAAGGAAACCACCGCCGGCGCCAGGTTGTACCTCGATGCCGTCAATGCCAAAGGCGGCATCGGTGGCCAGAAGATCGAGCTGCTCTCGCTGGACGACAAGTTCGACCCCAAGCTGGCGGCCGAGAACGCGCGCATCCTGATCGAAGAGAAGAACGTGGCCGCCATGTTCCTCACCCGCGGCACACCGCACACCGAGGCCATGCTGCCGCTGCTGGACAAGCATGGGGTTCCCCTGATCGCCCCCTCCACCGGTGCCATGACGCTGCATCAGCCGGTGCGCAAGCACATCTTCAACGTACGCGCGACCTACCAGCGGGAAGCGGAGAAGGCCATCGCCCATCTGGCGACCATCGGCATGAACCGGATTGCCGTGGTCTATGCCGATGACAGCTTCGGGGAAGACGGACTGACCGGGGCTCAGACGGGCCTGGCAGCAGCCAAGCTCACGGCCGTGGCGGTGGAGAAGTTCGATCGCGCCAAACCCGACTTTTCCAAGATTGCGCCCACCATCGCCAAGTCCGGCGCCCAGGCGGTCGTGATGATCGCCGCCGGCCAGGCGGTGCTGGACGGGATCAAGGCCTACCGAGCCGCCGGCAGCAACTGCCAGGTCGTGACCTTGTCGAACAACGCCTCGGGCGGATTCATCAAGCTGCTGGGGGAGCACGCCCGCGGCGTGGTCGTCTCGCAGGTCTTCCCGCAGTCGCTGGGTTATGCCATGGTCAAGGAAGCGACCGACCTGGCGCGCACCCAGGACAACACGGAAGTGAGCCCCGCCATGCTGGAGGGCTTCGCCGCCGCCAAGGTGCTGGTCGAGGCGCTGCGCCGCACCAACGGCAAACCGGCGCGCGACAAGATCCAGGCGGCGCTGGAAGGCATGAACAAGTACGACCTCGGCGGGCTGGAGATCAGCTACAGCCCCAAGGACCACACCGGCCTGGACTTCGCCGACCTGGCCATCATCACATCCGATGGTCGCTTCCGCCGCTGAAGCCGCTGCCGCGGGGTTCAGTCCTTGAGCGCCCGCGCCAACGGCTGGCAAGCCTGCGCTCCCAGCGCTTCCTCGATCTTGGGCAACAGAGCCAGCAGATCATCCAGACCTTTGGCCGCCTCCACCGCCAAGTTGAGCTTGAAGCCGCGCAGGCCCAGCGAGGCCGTGAGACGGATGGCGATCGGGTAGGCGTCCGCATAGCGTTGCTGCGGTGTGCGGCTGCTCGCGGCCGGTGCCGCCACCGCGACCGGCTCGGGTGCTGCCAGCAGGCCGTGCTCAAGCATGTGCTCCACATCGGCCTGCGTGACGCCAAGGCCAGCCGTGGCCGTCAGCACCTGCTCCAGGGTCTTCGCCCCGTCGAACAGGATGAAGGCCGAGCGCTGGCGCGCCGACAGCAGCGGCGAGCGCTGCTTGAACGCCAGCTGCCCGGCTTCCGTCTTGGTGTATTTCATGATGGTGCGCGACCTGTACGGCCGTCGTTGTCTCCTCAGTTCACCATCTGCTTACTTGGCTTCGCTGGCGGCCGGGGCAGCGGGTGCGGCAGCCGGGGCCGAGGCAGGTGCCGCGGGCGCATGCACGGCTTCAGCGCCATGCTTCTCACCGCCCATGTCCAGCGAGTCGCCGCCCTTCATGATGACGAACATGGCAAGTGCGGCAAAAATGATGAAGCCGATGATGAGTTTCCACATGATTTTCTTCCTTTAAAAAAAACGGCCCTCGAGGGGAGGGCCTGTCCATCTCCCTGGCCCGGCGCACCGGCCCAGGGAGACTCATAGCATACGAGATCAGTCGTTTGCGTAGATGTCGACGTCCTTGGTTTCCTTGACGAACAGCATGCCGATGACGAAAGTCATGCCGGCAATGATGATCGGATACCACAGGCCGTTGTACATGTTGCCGGTCTGCGCCACGATGGCGAAGGCGGTGGTGGGCAGCAGACCGCCGAACCAGCCGTTGCCGATGTGATACGGCAGCGACATCGAGGTGTAGCGGATGCGGGTCGGGAACATTTCCACCAGCATGGCGGCAATCGGGCCGTACACCATGGTCACCAGGATCACCAGGTAAGCCAGGATAGCGATGACCATCACCTTGTCCACCTTGGCCATGTCCGCCTTGGCGGGGTAGCCGGCAGCCTTGAGTGCGTCGGTCACGGCCTTCTTGAACTCGCCGTCGAGCTTCTTGGCTTCGTCAGCCGGCAGGCCCTTGGAGGAGTAGCTGTTGATCACGGTCTCGCCCACCTTGATGGTGGCGGGGCCGGTACCGACGGCGTTCTCGTAGCTCACCGAAGCGCCGGCCAGCACCTGCTTGGCGATGTCGCACGAACTGGTGAACTTGACGGTGCCGGTCGGGTTGAACTGGAACGAGCACTCTTTCGGATCAGCGGTCACGACCACCTTGTTCTTCTGCTGGGCAGCATAGAGGTCGGGGTTGGCGGCCTTGGTCAGCATTTCGAAGACCGGGAAGTAGGTCACCACGGCCAGCAGGCAGCCCGCCATGATGATGGGCTTGCGGCCGATCTTGTCGGACAGGGCACCAAAGACGACGAAGAACGGGGTGCCGATCAGCAGCGAGGCGGCCACATAGATGTTGGCGGCGGCGCCGTCCACCTTGAGCGCCTGGGTCAGGAAGAACAGGGCGTAGAACTGGCCCGAGTACCAGACCACGGCCTGGCCAGCCACGAGGCCCACCAGCGCCAGGATCACGATCTTCAGGTTCTTCCACTGGCCGAAGGCTTCCGAGATCGGGGCCTTGGAGGTCTTGCCTTCTGCCTTCATCTTGGCGAAAGCGGGCGACTCGTTCATGGACAGACGGATCCACACCGAGATGGCCAGCATCACGATGGAGACGATGAAGGGAACACGCCAGCCCCAGTCAGCGAAGGCAGCCTCGCCGATGATGGTGCGGGTACCCAGGATGACCATCAGCGACAGGAACAGGCCCAGGGTCGCGGTGGTCTGGATCCAGGCAGTGTAGGCGCCGCGCTTGCCGTGGGGCGCGTGCTCGGCCACGTAGGTGGCGGCACCGCCGTATTCACCGCCGAGTGCCAGACCCTGCAGCAGACGCAGGACGATCAGGATGACCGGTGCCGCCACGCCGATGGAGGCGTAGGTCGGCAGGATGCCCACGATGAAGGTGGACAGGCCCATGATCAGGATGGTGACCAGGAAGGTGTACTTGCGGCCGATCATGTCGCCCAGACGGCCGAACACGATGGCACCGAACGGACGCACGATGAAGCCCGCAGCGAAGGCCAGCAGCGCGAAAATGAAGGCCGAGCCGGCATCCAGCCCGCTGAAGAACTGCTTGGCGATGATGGCCGCCAAAGAACCGTAGAGGTAGAAGTCGTACCACTCGAAAACGGTGCCCAGCGAAGAGGCGAAGATCACCTTCTTCTCTTCGGGCGTCATGGGCCGTGCGGCCGCAGAATTTGCCATGTTGTAAGTCTCCAAAAGAATTGACCCCCTTAAAAGAGGGTTGCATGCATTCTTGAGGAGTGCACTGACCTCGTTCTGACGGCAAACCAACCGAAACTTACGCGCACCTGAATATCAACTGACAGTCTAGGTAATTACCCTTGCGGCGGGTTTCACCCACCGGGATGACTCAGCGCTGCCGCACCAGCCCCTGCGGAATCTGGGTGACCTGCGCCCAGGCCGGGCTGTCGAACCAGCTGTCGCCATACAGATAGTCACGCAACATCGGCAGCGCATCAAAGCCCCAGAACAGCTTGTCGTCCACCGCATAGGCCGGCACGCCGAACACACCGGCCGCAATCGCCTCCTCGGTGTTGGCACGCAGGCAGGCCTTGACCTGCTCATCATCGAGCGAGCGCCCGGGCTGCAGCTGCTCGTGCAGCACCTGCAGCCGCGCCGCGTCCAGCGCATCGGCACCGCCGCGCCAGACATGTCGCAACAGCGTCTCGCAGACATAGCGATTGGGCTGCGCCTCACGGGCGCAGGCCAGCGCCAAACGCAGCAGCGGCAAGGGATTGAAGGGATGCAGCGCCGGCATCTGCAGCGGCACCTGGTGGTGGTGTCCCAGCCACTGCACGTGGCGGTAGGTCCAGTCACGCTTGGCCGGCACCTCGGCCGGGCCGAGCTGGCCGTGGTGCTTCAGGATCGCGCCCAACAACACCGGCTTGTAGGTGACGGCATAGCTGAGCCCCATCAACGTCTCCGGCAGCTTCTCGAACGCCAGATAGGCATAGGGCGAGACGAAATCCAGGTAGAAGGTGATCTGCTTCATGTCAGTCTCCTTGGGCGGTCGCACGTTGCTCGATCCGGCTCCAGACCGTGCGCTTGTCGGTATCGCTCATGGTCGACCAGGCGCGAATCTCGTCGATCGTCCGCAGGCAACCCTGGCAATAGACGCGCTGCGCATCCATCTTGCACACCGAGATGCAGGGTGATGGCACATTTTCGCCAACCGCCCTTGCCTGGCGGGCGCGGTCAGCTATCGAAACAGTAGCAACCATGATGCTTCAGGCGCGCTTGGCGAGCAAGGCGGTCGCCACACGCGAATTCGGCTTGCGCTGCAGCACCTCGCTGATGTACTGACCGGCATCGACCAGCTGGTCCAGATCGATGCCGGTGTCGATGCCCAGGCCCTGCAGCAGGTAGACCACGTCTTCGGTTGCCACATTGCCGGTGGCCCCCTTGGCATACGGGCAGCCGCCAAGGCCGGCCACGGAAGACTGGAAGTTCCACACCCCCATCTGCAGCGCGGCGTAGGTGTTGACGAGCGCCTGGCCATAGGTGTCATGGAAGTGGCCGGAGACGTCGTCGAGGCTGAAGTGCGCCACCGTTGCCTCGATGGCGCGCTGCACCTTGCGCGGGGTGCCGACACCGATGGTGTCGGCCACGTCCACCCGCTGCACGCCGATGTCCTTCATCAGCTTGGCCAACAGGCCGACGCGCTCGGGCGCGACGTCACCCTCGTAAGGACAACCCACGGTGCAGCTCATGGCGCCCCGCACACGAATGCCGGCGGCGCGCGCTGCCGCCACCACGGGCGCAAAGCGCTCGATGCTCTCGGCGATCGAGCAGTTGATGTTCTTCTGGCTGAAGGCCTCGCTGGCGGCGCCGAAGACCACGATCTCGTCCGGCTTCGAGGCCACGGCCGCCTCCCAGCCCTTGAGGTTGGGCACCAGCACCGAGTAGCGCACGTCGGCGCGGCGCGTGATGCCCGCCATGACCTCGGCGTTGTCGCCCATCTGCGGCACCCACTTGGGGCTGACAAAGCTGGTGACCTCGATCTCCTTCAGGCCGGCGTCCTGCAGGCGATGCACCAGCTCGATCTTCACCGCCGCCGGCACCGGCTGCTTCTCGTTCTGCAGGCCGTCACGCGGGCCGACGTCGATCAATTGGACGCGGGAGGGAAGACTCATATCAATAACCTTTCAGGGGATCGACAATACCGGCAATCGATTCCCCGCGCTCCAGGCGGGCGATCTTGCTGGCGATCTGCGCCACGCTCTCGTCGCGCAGGGTGCGCGCCGCCGTGTGCGGCGTGACGGTGATCTTTGGGTGGCGCCAGAACGGATGGCCGGCCGGCAGCGGCTCCTGCCGGAATACGTCCAGCGTGGCACCGGCCAGGTGATCACTGTCCAGCAGGGGGATCAGGTCTTCTTCCACCAGATGGCCACCGCGCGCCACATTGATCAGGTAGCCGCCTGGACGCAACTGCGCCAAGGTCTCGCGGTTCAGGATGCCTTCCGTCTCGGCGGTGAGCGGCAGCAGGCAGACCAGCACGCGCGTCTCGGCGAGGAACGCCGGCAGCTGCTCGAAGCCGGCGTAGCAGCGCACTCCGGACACCTCCTTGGCGCTGCGGCTCCAGCCGAGCACCGGGAATTCAAAGGCCTGCACGGCACGCGCCACACGCTGCCCCAGCACGCCCAGCCCCATCAGGCCGACCGGGAAATCCTGCCGCAGCCGCGGCCGGCGGAACGACCACTTGCCCTGCGCCACGTCCTGCTCATAGACGTCGAACTCGCGGAAGTGGCGGATCAGCGCATGCACCACGTACTCGGCCATCTGCACCGACATGCCGGCGTCATCCAGCCGCACCAGCTTGGTCGTCGGCGACACCTTCAGTTGGGTCAGCGCATCGACGCCGGCGCCGAGGTTGAACAGCGCCTTGAGGCCGGGTTGCTCATCGAGGAAGTCCTGCGGCGGCGCCCAGACCACGGCATAGTCACCCGGCGGCGCCCCGGGTGACCAGACCTCGACGTCAGCCTGCGGCAGCGCCGCGCGCAGGGCGGCCAGCCAGGGCTCGGCCTTGAAATCGGTGCAGCAGAAATAGATCTTCATGCGCCGAGCTTAAGGGCTGCCGCTGCGCGGCCGCGTCACACGGCCGACAGCTTGAGCAACTCCGCACCCTCGGCCACCTGGTCGCCCGGCGCGTAGAGCAGCTCGGCCACCACGCCGTCGGCCGGCGCGGCGATGGTGTGCTCCATCTTCATGGCCTCCATCACCGCCAGCACCTGGCCCTTGGTCACCACATCGCCCGCCTGCACCGCGAACGACACCACCTTGCCCGGCATCGGTGCCGTCAGGCGCCCGCCTTCGGCCTGCGTCTCGCCGGCATGGGCCAACGCATCGAGCACGGTGAGCTGCGTCGCGCCCTGCGGCGCGAACACATGTGCCACCTCGCCGCTGCGCACCACCTGCACGCGCAGGCGCTGGCCCGCGTAGCCGAGGTCGATGCCATCGCGTGCAGTGGCCAGTTGCAGGGCACTGGCGGTGTCGCCCACCTGCAGTTGTAGCGCGCCGTCATGCAGGTAGCTCAGTACCGCCGTGTGCCGCTCGCCATGGAATTCCAGATCGAAGTAGCGTTGCGTCAGGCCATGCGAGCGCCAGCCATCGCGCCGCGCCCACGGATCGGTCCAGCCGGCGCCGGCCACGCTGGCCTGCTCCTGCAGCAAGGTGTGCGCGACCACCGCAGCCGCGGCCAGCGGCAAGCCCACCTTTTCCTGCTCGAACAGCACACCCGCTTCACGCGCGATCAGCGCCGTGTCCAGATCGGCCTGCGCAAAGGAGCGGCTGGCGAGCACATGACGCAGGAACTGCACATTGGTCTGCAGGCCGACGATGCGCGTGGCCGCCAGCGCCGCATCGAGCCGGGCCAGTGCCTGCTCGCGCGTGTCGCCATGCACGATGAGTTTGGCCACCATCGAGTCATAAAACGGCGAGATGGTGTCGCCCTCGCGCACACCGGAATCGACGCGCACCGCACTCACGCCGAATTCGCTGCAGTCCGGCAGCGCATAGGTCTGCAACGTGCCGGTGGCGGGCAGGAAATGCTTGTCCGGATTCTCGGCGCAGATGCGCGCCTCGATGGCATGGCCGCGGATCTGCAGCTGCGCCTGCTGCAGCGGCAAGGGCTCACCCGCCGCCACACGCAGCTGCCACTCCACCAGGTCCAGCCCGGTGATGGCTTCCGTCACGGGATGCTCCACCTGCAGGCGGGTGTTCATCTCCATGAAGAAGAAGCTCATCTTGCCGTCACGCTGCTCGACGATGAACTCCACCGTGCCGGCGCCGACGTAGTTGACCGCGCGGGCTGCCGCCACCGCGGCCTGCCCCATCTGCTGGCGCATCTCGGGCGTTAGGCCCGGCGCCGGCGCTTCCTCCAGCACCTTCTGGTGGCGGCGCTGCACCGAGCAGTCACGCTCGAACAGGTAGACGTAGTTGCCTTGGGTGTCACCGAAGACCTGGATCTCGATGTGGCGCGGGCGCATGACGTACTTCTCGATCAGGACCGCGGCGTCGCCAAAACTGTTGATGGCCTCGCGCTGGCAGGAGGCGAGCGAACTTTCGAAGTCTTCGCGCTTTTCCACCACACGCATGCCCTTGCCGCCCCCGCCGGCACTGGCCTTGATCAGCACCGGGTAGCCGATGCGATCCGCCTCATGCTGCAGCAGCTTGGTGTCCTGGTCCGCGCCGTGGTAGCCCGGCACCAGCGGCACGCCGGCCTTTTCCATCAAACGCTTGGACTCGGCCTTCAGGCCCATGGCCAGGATGGCGGAGGCCGGCGGGCCGATGAAGACCAGCCCGGCTTCGGCGCAGGCCTGGGCAAAGGCCTCGTTCTCGCTCAGGAAGCCGTAACCGGGGTGGATGGCCTGGGCCCCGGTGGCCTTGGCCGCCTCGATGATGCGCTCCCAGCGCAGGTAGCTCTCGGCCGGCGCGCTGCCGCCGATGTGCACCGCCTCGTCGCAGACGGCAACGTGCTTGGCATTCGCATCGGCATCGGAATAAACCGCAACGGTCTGGATGCCGATCCGCCTGGCGGTGGCTGCGACCCGGCAGGCGATTTCACCCCGGTTGGCAATCAGAATTTTCTTGAACATGGTCTTGTCCTTACATCCGGAACACGCCGAACTTGGTGTCCGGGATCGGCGCATTCAGCGCCGCGCTCAGGCCCAGCGCCAGCACGCGCCGCGTGTCAGCCGGATCGATGACGCCGTCGTCCCACAGGCGGGCGGTGGCGTAGTAGGGATGGCCCTGGTCCTCGTACTGGCGGCGGATCGGTGCCTTGAAGGCTTCCTCCTCCTCCATGCTCCACTGGCCACCCTTGGCCTCGATGCCGTCGCGCTTGACGGTGGCCAGCACGCTGGCCGCCTGCTCGCCGCCCATGACGGAGATGCGTGCGTTGGGCCACATCCACAAAAACCTCGGATCGAAGGCGCGGCCGCACATGCCGTAGTTGCCAGCCCCGAAGGAGCCGCCGATGATGACGGTGAACTTGGGCACCTGGGCGGTGGACACCGCCGTCACCATCTTGGCGCCGTTGCGAGCAATGCCCTCGTTCTCGTACTTGCGCCCGACCATGAAGCCGGTGATGTTCTGCAGGAACACCAGCGGCACCTTGCGCTGGCAGCACAGCTCGATGAAGTGCGCGCCCTTCAGGGCGGACTCGCTGAACAGGATGCCGTTGTTGGCCACAATGCCCACCGGCATGCCCTCGATGCGGGCAAAGCCGCACACCAGCGTGGTGCCGTAGCGCGCCTTGAACTCGTCGAACTCGGAGCCGTCCACGATGCGGGCGATGATCTCGCGCACATCGAACGGTTTGCGCGTGTCGGTCGGAATCACGCCATACAGCTCCTCGGCCGCGTAGCGCGGCGGCACCGGTTCGGTCAGGCTCACCGGCGGCACCTTGCGCGCGTTAAGGTTCTTTACCGCCATGCGCGCCAGCGCCAGCGCATGCAGGTCGTTCTGCGCCAGGTGGTCGGCCACGCCCGAGAGGCGCGTGTGCACGTCGCCACCGCCCAGGTCTTCCGCCGTCACCACCTCACCCGTGGCCGCCTTCACCAGAGGCGGGCCGCCAAGGAAAATGGTGCCCTGGTTCTTGACGATGATGGCCTCGTCGCTCATGGCCGGCACATAGGCACCGCCGGCGGTGCACGAGCCCATGACGACGGCGATCTGCGCAATGCCCAAAGCGCTCATGTTGGACTGGTTGAAGAAGATGCGGCCGAAGTGGTCGCGGTCCGGGAACACCTCGTCCTGGTTCGGCAGGTTGGCACCGCCGGAGTCCACCAGGTAGATGCAGGGCAGGTGGTTGGCCTGCGCGATCTCCTGCGCCCGCAGGTGCTTCTTCACCGTCATCGGGTAATAGGTGCCGCCCTTCACCGTAGCGTCGTTGCAGACGATCATGCAGTCGACACCGCTGACGCGGCCGATGCCGGCAATCAGGCCGGCACAGGGCGCCTCGTCCTTGTACATGCCATAGGCCGCCAGCGGCGAGAGTTCCAGGAAGGGCGTGCCAGGGTCGAGCAGGCGCTGCACGCGCTCACGCGGCAGCAGCTTGCCGCGTGCCGTGTGCTTGGCGCGGGCCGCTTCACCGCCGCCCTGGGCGACTTTCTCTACTTGGGCGCGCAGGTCGTCCACCACGGCGCGCATGGCCGTGGCGTTGGCCTGGAAATCGGCCGAGCGGGCATTGAGTTGGGTTTCCAGTATCGGCATGGGCGTCTTTCCCTACGCGGTTTCGGCACGCCCGAAAGGACGGCCGTTGAATTGACGTTTACGTAAACGTCAATTGTGGCAGATTTCACTGACCCGGCGACACACGCCGACCCCTGTCAGGCCAGCAGGGCTGGCAGCTCGGCCATGTCGGCAAACACCGCCGCGACGCCGGCGCGACGAAAGGCGTCGCCATCGCCGTGCGGCACATAGGCGAACACGGTCGCCCCGGCGGCCAAGCCGGCGGCAGCGCCGGTCAGCGTGTCCTCCACCACCGCACAACGCCGTGGCGCCGCCGTCAGCGCGGCCGCCGCAGCGAGGTAGACGTCCGGATGGGGTTTGGAGCGCGGCATTTCGTGGCCGCTGAAGATGCGGCCGGCAAAGTAGTCGTGCAGGCCCACCTTGTGCAGTTGCAGCTCCACCTTGTGACGATCGGCGCCGGAGGCACAGGCGATACGGGCGTCGAGCCGCTCGTGCACCGCGCGCACGGCGTCGTACGCCCCAGGCACCACCCGCAGCTCCTGCTCCAGCGCAGCGTTACGACGGGCACGGAACCCGGCCAGCCATTCCTCGGTCAGCGGCTGACCGGTCTCGCGCTCGATGCGGGCGCGCTCGTCCTTCACCATCTTGCCAACGAAGATGCGCAAACACTCCGCCTCGCTGAGTGCCCAACCGCGTTCGGCCAGCATGTCTCGCAAGACGCGGTTGACGATGGGTTCGGAATCCACCAGCACCCCGTCACAGTCGAACAGTACGGCCTCGAAACGCATCTGCTATGAATTCAGGAGCTGATGGCGCTCGCCAATAAAGGGCTAAGGGCCGATTTCATTGGTGATCGCCGTCGACATAGAACCAGCGCCCGTCTTCGCGCACGAAACGGCTGCGCTCGTGCAGGCGCACCGCGCGGCCGCCGGGCTCACGCAGGCGGGCGACGAACTCGACCTCCGCATGCGCGTCATCGATCACACGGTGGTCACGAACCTCCAGCCCCAGCCACTTCACGCCAGCATCGAAGCTCACCTTCGGTGGCCGATTGCTGGCGTGCCAGGTGGCACGCAGGTAGTCGGACCGCTCCCGGACGAAGGCGCTGTAGCGTGAACGCATCAGGGATTCGGCATCCGGCGCTGGACAGGCAGCGTAGTCCTCGACGTAGCGGCCGCAGCATTGGGCGTACGGCAGGGCACGGCCGGCGGCATCAACGCGGCCACAAGGACAGGCCTGCTGCATCAGCCGCCCTTCTTCGCCTTACGTTGTTCCAGCGTCTCCACCGGGCCGCCGTGCTTCACCCACTCGGCAAAACCGCCGTCGATGTGGGCCACATTGGTCATGCCCATGTCCTGCAGCGTCTTGGTCGCCAGCGCGCTGCGCCAGCCGGCGCCGCAGAACAGGATGAAGTGCTTGCTCTCATCGGCCCACATGGGCTTGTGGTAGGGCGACTCCGGGTCGACCCAGAACTCCAGCATGCAGCGCGGCGCGTGGGTGCTGCCGGTGACGGTGCCGTCCTTGAGTTCGCGCACGTCGCGGATGTCGACGATGTGCACCTTCGGGTCGTCCAGCATGGCCAGCACCTCGGGCACGGTGTAGGTCTTGACCTGGGCCATGGCCTCGTCGACGAGGGCGCGGAATCCTTTGGTGATCGGCATGGTGTGTCTCCGGGGGTCAGGCCAGCGCGCGCTGGATCAGGATCTTCTGCACGTCGCTGGTGCCTTCGTAGATCTGGCACACCCGCACGTCGCGGTAGATGCGCTCGAGCGGAAAGTCGTTCACATAACCATAGCCGCCCAGCGTCTGGATGGCCGCACTACACACCGCCTCGGCGGTCTCGCTGGCAAACAGCTTGGCCATGGCGGCTTCCTTCAGGCAGGGACGGCCGGCATCGCGCAGCGCCGCAGCATGCCAGGTCAGCTGGCGGGCCGCCTCGAGCTTCGTCGCGCACTCGGCCAGGCGGAAGCCCACGGCCTGGTGCTCGAAGATCGGCTTGCCAAAGCTCTCGCGCTGCTTGGCGTAGTCAATCGCCACCTCCAGCGCGCTGCGTGCCATGCCGATGCTCTGCGAGGCAATGCCGATGCGCCCGCCTTCGAGCGCGCCCAGCGCGATCTTGTAGCCCTCGCCCTCGGCACCGATCAGGTTCTCGGCCGGAATGCGGCAGTTCTCGAAGTTGATCTGCGCCGTGTCGCTGCTGTGCTGGCCCAGCTTGTCTTCCAGCCGCGCCACCACATAACCCGGCGCATCGGTCGGTACCAGGAAAGCGCTCATGCCCTTCTTGCCGGCGCCCTTGTCGGTCACGGCAATGACGATGGCCACGTCGCCATGCTTGCCGCTGGTGATGAATTGCTTGACGCCGTTGATGACGTACTCGTCGCCGATCTTCTCCGCCGTGGTGCGCAGCGAGGAGGCGTCGGAGCCGACGTGCGGCTCGGTCAGGCAGAAGGCGCCCAGCAGTTGCCCCTGTGCCAGCGGCGTCAGCCAACGCTTCTTCTGCGCGGCGTTGCCGTGCTTCATCAGGATGGCATTGACCGGGCAGTTGGTGACGGAGATCGCCGTGCTGGTGCCACCGTCGCCGGCAGCGATTTCTTCCAGCACCAGTGCCAGCGTCACGTAATCGAGGTTGGCGCCGCCAAACTCTTCCGGCACACAGATGCCGTAGGCGCCGAGCGCCGCCAGCCCCTGGTGGGCTTCTTTCGGGAAATGATGTTCCTTGTCCCAGCGCGCGGCATTCGGCCACAGCTCCTGTTTGGCAAAAGCGCGCACCGCGTCGCGGATCATTTCCTGGTCTTGGGTCAGCAGCATGGGCTTGTCTCGCTAGTCTTGTTCAATTGACGTTTACGTCAACGTCAATTATGCCCCTGCCACCCGGCCGGCCCGCGCGCGGGCTTCACCAGCCGTCGTAACGCCGGCCGTCGTGGTGCAGGAAGGCGCCCTTGTGCGCGGGCGTGAGCGCCGCCAGGGTGCGGCGCATGGCACTGACGCTCTGCTGCGCCGTGAGCGGCGCGCCCGCGCCGCCCATGTCGGTCTGCACCCAGCCCGGGCACAGCGCCACCAGAATGGCACGCGGGTAGTCGTGCTGCGCCGCGGCCACCGCCATATTGAGTGCCGCCTTGCTGACGCGGTAGGTCCAGCCGTAGCTCGATTCCACCGCGCCGATCTGCCCCATGCCGCTGGTGATGAAAGCGAACCGTCCCCCCTGGCGTGAAGCCTCGACCAGCGGGGCAACCTGCGGAATGGCCTGCATGGCACCCAAGACATTGGTGTGCATGACGCGGTCGAACTCGGGCTGCGTGGGCGGCGCCAACGCGCCTTCGCCAGACCACACGCCGGCCACATAAATGGCTAGGTCAATTTCCTCGCCGTCGAGCTGCCAAGCCAGGCCGCTGATGCTGGCCGGGTCGGCCACATTGAGCTTGAGCGCCGTTGCACCCAGTTCACGCAGGCGCGACAGGCCGGCGGCGTCGCGCGCGGTGGCGATCACTCGATCGCCCGCATCGACATACTGGCGCACGAACTCCAGGCCGATGCCGCGCGACGCGCCGATCACCAGAACTGTCGCCATAGCGGCCGCTCAGAGCCGGAAGGTGCCGACCAGCTGGTTCAGGTGCTGCGCCTGCTCGCGCAGGCTCATGGCTGCGGCAGTGGACTCTTCCACCAGCGCGGCGTTCTGCTGCGTCGCCTGGTCCATCTGCGTCACCGCCTCGCCCACCTGGGACACACCACGGCTCTGCTCGGAACTGGCGGCACTGATCTCGCCCATGATGTCCGTCACGCGGCGGATCGAGTTGACCACCTCGTCCATGGTGGTACCAGCCTGGTCCACCAGTGCACTGCCCTGCTCGACGCGCTCCACGCTGTCGGTGATGAGCTGCTTGATCTCCTTCGCGGCTTCCGCTGAACGGCCGGCCAGCGAACGCACCTCACCGGCCACCACGGCAAAACCACGGCCCTGTTCGCCGGCACGCGCGGCTTCCACGGCCGCGTTCAGGGCCAGGATGTTGGTCTGGAAGGCGATGCCGTCGATCACGCTGATGATGTCGTTGATCTTGCGGCTCGATTCGTTGATGCCCTTCATGGTGTCGACCACCTGGGCCACCACTTCGCCGCCTTGCACCGCCACGGTGGAGGCGCTCTGTGCCAGCTGGTTGGCCTGGCGGGCGTTGTCGGCGTTGTGCTTCACGGTCGAGCCAAGTTCTTCCATCGACGCGGCGGTTTCCTGCAAGGCGCTGGCCTGGCTTTCCGTGCGAGCGCTCAGGTCCTGGCTGCCGGCGGCGATCTCGTTGCTGGCGGTGGTGATGCTGTCGGTCGAGTGACGCACCTCACCCACCAGTCGGCGCAAGGCATCCTGCATGCGCACCAGCTCGCGCATCAGGCTGTTCTCGTAACGGGTGGATGGCACCTCGTAGGCCAGGTTGCCCTCGGCAATCTCGTGCAGGGCCTTGCGCGCATCGCTCGGGTCGCCGCCGAGCTCGTTGCACACCGTGTTGCGCAGGTACCAGGTGAAGCCGGCCGACACCGCCACCGCCAGCAGCGCCAGCACCACGGCAAACGTGATCAGCCGGTTGCTCTGGCGCTCGACATCGGCCTGCGCTTCGTCCGACGCCTTGCCGGCGAGCTCCACCTGCTTGAGCAGTTCACCGCGCAGGACGCGCCAAGCCGGCGTCTCGGTGCTGTTGAGGAACTGGATGGTCTCGGGCGACTGCTCCTTGACCAGCGCCACCACCTTCTCCTGCGCCTGGGCATGGGTGGTGCGCAGCGCCGGCAGTTTGGCCAAGCCCGCCTCGAAGGACGTGCCCTTGGCAACCTTAACCGCCTCCGTGTAGGCCTTGTCATAGGCCGTACGCGCGGCGTCCAGGTTCTTCGGCGCCTGTGGGTTGGCGGGGTCGAGCACGATATTGCGCAGGGCCTGCCCCATCTGCAGGCCCTGGGCGTACATCTCCGTCAGGCCGGCGCTGATGCGCTGCTCGGTCTCGATGTAGCGCTTGAATTCGTTCTTGGTGTAGATCAGGCCACCGATGCTGCCGGCCAGGCCGAGGATGAAAAGCGCCGCGGGCACCACGGCGCACAAAAGAAGTTTGCTGCTGAATTTCATAGGGTTAACCCTGACATGTGACGGACCACATTCTCCTTCATCGGCTACTTATATTTACTTCTGAATACCGAGGGGGGCATGTAGCCCCCCTCTTTTTTCTCAGAATAGCAACAGATCAGAGCATTTCCAGCGCCACCGCCGTACCTTCGCCGCCGCCGATACACAGCGTGGCCAGACCACGCTTGAGGCCGCGGGCCTGCAGTGCGTACATCAGCGTCACCATGATGCGGGCGCCGGAGGCGCCGATCGGGTGGCCCAGCGCGCAGGCGCCGCCGTTGACGTTGACGATGTCATGCGCCACCTTGAGCTCTTCCATCAGCGCCATCGGCACCACGGCAAACGCCTCATTGACTTCCCACAGGTCCACGTCCTTCACGCTCCAGCCGGCCTTGGCCAGCGCCTTCTGCGTGGCGCCCACCGGTGCGGTGGTGAACCAGTTCGGCTCCTGCGCATGCACCGCATGCGCCACGATCTTGGCCAGCGGCTTGACGCCCAGTTTGGCGGCGGTGGACGCGCGCATCATCACCAGCGCGGCGGCGCCGTCATTGATGGACGAGCTGCTGGCGGCGGTGATGGTGCCGTCCTTCTTGAAGGCCGGCTTGAGCGCCGGGATCTTGTCCAGCTTGGCCTTGCCCGGACCTTCATCGATGGAGATCACGGTGTCACCGGCACGGCCCTTGACCGTGACCGGCGCGATCTCGGCGGCAAAGGCGCCGTTCTGGATGGCCGCCTGCGCGCGGCGCACGCTGGTGATGGCGAAGTGGTCCTGCGCCGTGCGGTCAAAGCTGTACTTGGCGGCGCATTCCTCGCCGAAGGTGCCCATGGAGCGGCCGGCCTCGTAGGCGTCTTCCAAGCCGTCAAGCATCATGTGGTCATAGATCTTGTCATGGCCCATGCGGTAGCCGCCGCGCCCTTTGAGCATGAGGTAGGGCGCGTTGGTCATGCTTTCCATGCCACCGGCCACAATCACGTCGGCCGAACCGGCAGCCAGCATGTCGTGCGCGAACATGGCCGCGCGCATGCCGGAGCCGCACATCTTGGACAGTGTCACCGCGCCAGCGCTCTTGGGCAGGCCGCCCTTGAAACCGGCCTGGCGCGCCGGCGCCTGGCCCTGGCCGGCCATCAGGCAGTTGCCGAACAACACTTCGTTGACGGCCTCGGGCGCAATGCCGGCGCGCTCAACCGCAGCCTTGATGGCCACGCCGCCGAGGTCGTGCGCGGCCAGAGAGGAAAAGTCGCCCTGGAACGCGCCCATGGGGGTGCGGGCAGCGCCGACGATGACGATGGGATCGGACATGGTGTGTGCTCCTGTGATGTATCCAAGTGGCCTGATTTTGCCGTGAAAGCCCTCGCAGCAGGGTTGCCCATGCCGTCCGGACGACTACGTATGCACCACCCTACATGCCGGCCCGGTGCGGGAAGAAACGCCGGCTGCGCTCGTAGGGAAAGACGTCGTACACATGCCCCTGCCGGATGCGTGCCTGGTGGCTCTGCCAGAAAGCGGGGTCGAGCAGGTCGGCATGGTGTTGCATGAACACCTCGCGCACCGCTGGGTTACCCAGCAGGAAGGGGGCAAAGGTCTCGGGGAAGACATCGCGGGGACCGACGCTGTACCAGACCTCACCGCTCAGCTCATCCTCCTCGGTGCGCGGCGGCGGCACACGACGGAATTGGCAATCGGTGACGTACTCGATCTCGTCGTAGTCGTAGAACACCACCTTGCCGTGGCGCGTGATGCCGAAGTTCTTCCACAGCATGTCGCCGGGAAAGATGTTGGCCGCCACCAGGTCCTTGATGGCGTTGCCGTAGTCGATGACGGCACGCTCCAGCTGCGCCCGTGCCCGCACCGCTTCTGCATCGCTGCGCGCCGGATCGGCCGCGCCGGCATCGAAAGCCTCCTGCAGGTAGAGGTTGAGCGGGATCATGCGCCGCTCGATGTACAGGTGCTTGATGATGACCTCGGTACGGCCGTCACCGTCGCGGTCGCTGATCTCCAGCTGGCTGGGGGCGAACTTCTGGATCTCGGCAATCAGCGCGTCGTCGAAACGCTCGCGCGGAAAGGCCACCTCGCTGTACTCCAGCGTGTCGGCCATGCGCCCCACCCGGTCGTGCTGCTTGACCAGCAGGTATTTGCCCTTGACCTGCTCACGCGAGGTGTCCTTCGGCGGCGGGTACCAATCCTTGATGACCTTGAACACATAGGGGAAGGACGGCAGGTCGAACACCAGCATCACCATGCCCTTGATGCCGGGTGCGATGCGGAACTGATCGCTCGAATGCTTCAGGTGATGAAGGAAGTCGCGGTAAAAGAGCGTCTTGCCCTGCTTGGCCAGGCCCAGGGCGTTGTACAGCTCGGCACGCGGCTTGCGCGGCATCATGCTGCGCAGGAACTGCACGTAGGCCGAAGGCACCTCCATGTCCACCATGAAGTAGGCGCGCGCGAAGCTGAACAGCATCAGCAGGTCGTCCTCGCCGAACAGCGCGGCGTCGATCACCAGCTGGCCGGCTTCGTTATGCAGGATGGGCAACGCAAACGGCACTTCGTGAAAACCGTTGATGATCTTGCCCACCACATAGGCGCCCTTGTTGCGGAAGAACAGGCTGGACAGCACCTGCACCTGGAAGTTGGCGCGCAGCTTGGCTGTCCCCAACTGACTGTTGACCGCCGCCAGCACCAGGCCAATGTCGCGCGCCAGGTCCTCGAACGGGCGTTGCAAATCGAAGTTACCGATGATGCGTGCCAGCGTCTCGCGCAGCGTCTCGCGCGTCGGGTAGTAGGCGCGGTAGGTCGGCTTCGCGGCCGGCTCCTCGTTCTCGATGTACTCGGTGCTGACCGCCGGACGCACGAAGATGAAGTCATTCTGGAAGTGCGTGCGGTGCAGGATCTTGGTGGTGACCGAGTTGAAGAAGGTCTCGGCCAGCTCGGGCTGGTGGTGGTCCACCAGCAGGCCGATGTAGTGCAGCTTGACCTGGTGCCAGATGTCCATCGGCTGGCGACCGGCCTGGAACTCCCTTTCCAGCCTTGTGACGCACTCCTTGACGCGCAGGTCGTAGAACTCGATGCGTTCACGCTGGGCACGCTGCTGGGCATGCCAGTCGGCGGTCTCGAAGCGGTGTTTGGCACGCGCGGACTCGGCACGGAACAGCCGGTAGTGGCGGTTGAAGCCGTCCATCATCGCCTTGGCGATGTCGTAGGCCAGCGTCGAATCCAGCCGCTGCGGGAACATCGGGCGTGTCGCCGACAGTGACCGGCGCTAGCGGCGCGCCGCGCGCACGCCCTGGATGGCGGCGCGGTACATGGGTTCGATGGAATCGGTGCTGCTGACCGTGACGCGCAGATCCTGCAGCAGGCCGTCGTCCACACCAAAGGCCCAGCCGTGGATGCTGACCTTCTGCTTCGCCGCCCAGGCGTCCATCATCACGGTGCTGACGCAGACGTTGACCACCTGCTCGATGACGTTGAGTTCCACCAGGGCGTCATGGCGGTGGCGCTCCGGCAGCGAATCCAGCAACTCGCGGTGACGGTCGCGCACGTCCTGGATGTGGCGCAGCCAGTTGTCGGCCAGGCCGATGCGTGCGCCTTCCAGCGCTGCTTGCACGCCACTGCAGCCGTAGTGGCCGACCACCATGATGTGCTCCACCTTGAGCCGCTCGACCGCAAACTGGATCGCCGACAGTGCATTCAGGTCCGAGTGCACCACCACGTTGGCAACGTTGCGGTGCACGAACACCTCGCCCGGGTCCAGGCCGGTGATCTGGTTGGCCGGCACGCGGCTGTCGGAGCAGCCGATCCACATGTACTTGGGCGTTTGCTGCTTCACCAGGCTGGTGAAGAAGCCCGGGCGCTCACGCTCCATCTGCTCGGCCCAGGCGCGGTTGTGGGAAAACAGGTCGTCGATGGATTTGCTCATGGGTCGATTGTCCTACAGGCCCTAACGCTGCAGGCTGGTGCGCACATTCCAGTCCAGCAGGCCGAGCTGGGCGCGCGCCAGTGCATCCTGCTGCGCATCGAAGGCACAGGCACCGGCTTGCGCGCCACCGGGGCTGCAGACGAAGCTGGTCGGGTCGCCCAGCGTCCAGCTGCCCTGCGCGTTGCGCGCCGTGCCGTAGTAGTTGACGCTCAAGGGCGCGTTCAAGGCCGGGTTGGACTCGCGGGCCGGATCGTGCAACAGGTTGCGCCCGGTCATGACATAGCCGCTGTGCACACCCAGCAGGGGAAACAGGGTCGGGAACATGTCGCGGTGGCTGGCCGGCAGCTGGCGCTGCGGGCCGCAACGCACACCTTCATCCCAGACGACAAAGGGCACCTGACTCAGCAGGTAGCGCCGCTCGGGCGTGGCATAGAGGCCGAAGCTGCGCACATTGTGGTCACCGGTGGCGGCGATCACGGTGTTGGTGCGCAGCGGGCCGCGCTGCACCTCCTGCACCAGCCCGCCCAGCAGGTCGGTGGCGTAGTGGTAGGAGTCGATGTTGAGCCACAGTGTCTCGGCATTGCGCTCGCCGCCCCACTTGGCCTGGTTGCGCTTGACGCGCTGATACTCCGGCGGCAGGTCGTAGGGCGGGTGGTTGGTGGCGGTCAGCACGAAGACGAACAGCGGCTTGTCCTGCGGCTTCTTCAACCGCTCCGACAGGTAGCGGAACACATAGCTGTCCCACACGCCCCAGATGCCCAGCGTGGCCTCCGGGTAGGCGGCCTTCAGGTGACTGGCGTCGACCACCTCGTCGAAGCCCTGGGTCTTGAGCACACGGTCGAGCTCGCGCCAGCCGGCGCGCGCCGAGGTGACGAACAGCGCGTGGTAGCCGGCCTGCTTGAGCACCAGCGGCACCGACCACGGAATCGGTTTGCTGCCCTGCACGCCCAGCGTCAGCGGCGTGATCGGGGTGGAGAACAGGATGGCCTCGAGCGAGGGATGCGTGCCGGGCTGGGCCGAGTCGAAATTGGAAAAGTGGCAGGCGTTGGCCAGCGTCGGCGCCAGCCGGCCCAGCACGTCAAACTCCTTGCGGTCGTGGTACAGGAAGGGTTCGGCGCTCCAGGACTCCATCAGGAAGAACAGCAGGTTCTTGCGCGGCGCCTGCTCCTGTGCGCCATGCGCCAGCAACGCATGGCGCAGCGCGGTCTCGTCGGCCGCCTCGATGCCCAGGGCGCGCGCCGCGGCCAGCGGCGAGTCGTAGCCCAGGCGTTTGAGGCCGAGCAGCGGGTCGTTGAAGTTCTGCGAGTCGCGCCGCCGGTCCCAGGCGAACTTGAGCGCGATGACGCCGTTGGGCACCATGTCGTTGAGGAACTGCGAGGTGGTGACCGAGACGTTCTGCCGCCCCAGCGCCATGGCGCGCAGCGTACCCTTGGTGGTCAGCACCAGCAGGAACAGGCCGAGCAGCACGCCCACCGTGGTCAGCAGCACCGGCACGCGCCGCTCGGCGATGCGCCGGTTCAGGCCGCGGCTCAGACGGCCGTAAAGCGCGCGGCGCCCGGCGATGGCCGCAAAACTGGCGACTGCCAGCACCGCCAGCGTGAGGACGACGGGAAAGTCGCGCCAGATGGTCTGCAGGATGGCCTTGGTGTCGTCCTCGAAGAAGCCGAACACCACCGGGTCGATCGGCGTCTTGTAAAAGCCGAAGTAGTGCAGATTGATCAGCGTGGCCGTGACGAACAGGAAAGCCACCGTGCCGGCGAGCCAACCGTGGAACCGCGCCGGCACGATGAGCAGCAGCGGCCACAGCAGCAGGGCGGCAGCGGCGCAGACCTTGAGGTCGAAGCGCGCGCCCTGGAGTACCACGGCCCACAGGTCCGACCACGGGGCGCTGAAGCCCTCGGGCCAGTGCCAGGCGATCTGACCCGCCCGCAATACGGACAGCGTGAGCGCCAGGCACAGCACCATGGCCCAGGCCTGCAGCGTGGCGGAGGCCACGCCGCCGAGCAGATGCTGGCCGAAGGTGCGCAGCGAAAACTTCATCGTGAGACTTCCCTTGTCGAGGGAAGTATTGTGCCGCCGTCGCGACGGCAGCGGGATGACGGCCTCGTTACATGGTCTCGGCAAACAGCTCGCGGCCGATCAGCATGCGGCGGATTTCGCTGGTGCCAGCCCCGATCTCGTACAGCTTGGCATCGCGCCACAGACGACCGAGCGGGTACTCGTTGATGTAGCCGTTGCCGCCATAGATCTGCACACCCTCACCGGCCATCCAGGTGGCCTTCTCGGCCGTCCACAGGATGACGGAGGCGCAATCCTTGCGCACCTGGCGCACGTGCTCGGCCCCCAGCAGGTCCAGGTTCTTGGCCACGGTGTAGGCAAAGGAACGGGCCGCCTGCAGCACGGTGTACATGTCGGCCACCTTGCCCTGGATGAGCTGGAACTCGCCAATGCTCTGGCCGAACTGCTTGCGGTCATGAATGTAGGGAATGACGTTGTCCATCACCGCCTGCATGATGCCCAGCGGGCCGCCGGTCAGCACGGCGCGCTCGTAGTCCAGCCCGCTCATCAGCACCTTGGCGCCGCCGTTGAGGGCCCCGAGCACGTTCTCGGCCGGGACTTCGACATTCTGGAACACCAGCTCACCGGTGTGGCTGCCACGCATGCCCAGCTTGTCGAGCTTTTGCGCAATCGAGAAGCCCTTCATGCCCTTTTCGATCAGGAAGGCGGTGACGCCGCGCGCGCCAAGCTCCGGCTCCGTCTTGGCGTAAACCACCAGCGTGTCGGCATCGGGGCCGTTGGTGATCCACATCTTGTTGCCGTTGAGGACGTAATAACCGCCCTTGTCTTCGGCTTTGAGCTTCATGCTGATGACGTCAGAGCCAGCGCCCGGCTCGCTCATGGCCAGCGCGCCGACGTGTTCACCGCTGATCAGCTTGGGCAGGTACTTCTTCTTCTGCGCCTCGTTGCCGTTGCGCTTGATCTGGTTCACGCACAGGTTGCTGTGCGCGCCGTAGGACAGGCCCACCGAAGCGCTGGCGCGGCTGATCTCTTCCATGGCAATCATGTGTGCCAGATAGCCCATGTTGGCGCCGCCGTATTCCTCACCCACGGTGATGCCCAGCACGCCCAGGTCGCCCATCTTGCGCCACAGGTCCATCGGGAACTGGTCGTTGCGGTCGATATCGGCCGCACGCGGCGCGATCTCGGCCTGGGCAAAGTCGCGCACCGCGTCGCGCAGGGCATCAATGTCGTCGCCAAGCTGGAAGTTGAGTCCGGGCAGGTTCATGCAAGTCTCCGTCAGGGTTTCAATAGGTTTGGGGTACGGGCACCAGGGTCTGCTGCATCACAGCGCACGGGCTGCGCTTGCCGCTGGCGTCCACATGCACCACCTCGGCCGTGGTGACGATGATGCGTCGCCCCGCCTTGACCACATGGCCCATGGCATGCAGCTCGCCACCCTGGAAGGCCGCGAGGAAATTGATCTTGTATTCGACCGTGGTGACTTCCATGCCCTCGGGGGCCATGGTCAGTCCGGCGTAACCACCAGCAATGTCGGCCAGTGCCCCCATGGCACCGCCATGAAAGCCGTTCTGCTGCTGCGTCACCTTGTCCGAGTACGGCAAGGCGATCTCGCACAGCCCCGGCTCGACGCGCAGCAGGCGTGCGCCCAGGTGGCGCATCAGGCCCTGGCGGTCGAAACTGGCCTGCACACGGGCGTGCTCAGGCGCCATGGCTCTTCTTTCCACGCTTGGCCTCGGCCTTGACCAGCAGGGCACGCGCCTCGCGCTGGTGCGCCTTGATCTCGTCGAGGTTGGCCTGCAAATCGGCCATCTGCTCCTCCACCTGCCTGCGGTGCAGGGCCAGCACGTCGAGGAACTTCTGCAGCTGCGGCCCGGTGTCACGCGGGCTGTCGTACATGTCGATGATGTCCTTGGCCTCGTTCAGGCTCAGGCCCAGGCGCTTGGCACGCAGTGTCAGCTTCAGCCGCGTGCGGTCGCGGCCGCTGTAGACGCGAATGCGGCCGCCCGGTCCGCTGCGCGTGGGCTGCAGCAGACCCATGTCTTCATAGAAGCGGATGGCGCGCGTGGTCAGGTCGAATTCCCGGGCCAGATCGCTGATGCTGTAGGTGATTGCCATGGGTATGTGATCAAACAGAGGCGACAGCGCCGATGCAACAGCACACTTACAATGAAGCGCACCAATTGACGTTTACGTAAACGTCAATTATGTCGCAAAACCATGCCCATGAACGAACTCGAACGCCAGCTGCACTACCCCCTGGGCGACGCCCTGCCCGCCCCCGGTGCCACCCTGGAAGTTGCCCCCGGCGTGCGCTGGATCCGCATGGCGCTGCCGTTTGCACTCGACCACATCAACCTCTGGCTGTTGCGCGACACGCTCGACGGGCGCGAGGGCTGGACCGTGGTGGACTGCTGCATCACCCGCGACGAGGCCAAGGCGCAGTGGGAACAGCTCTTCGCCACCGGATTCGAAGGGCTGCCGCTGCTGCGTGTGATCGTGACGCACATGCACCCGGACCACATCGGCCTGGCCTGGTGGCTGTGCCAGCGCTGGAGCACGCCCGAACACCCCTGCCGCCTGTGGATGAGCGCCACCGACTACAACCTGGCGCGCGTCGGCTCGGCCGGCACCAACGGCTTCGGTGGCGACAGCGCTGCCCTGTTCTTCGCCTCGCACGGCCTGCGCGACCCGGTGTCCATGGACAAGATCCGCGAACGTGCCAGCTACTACCCGACGCTGGTGCCCGCCGTGCCGCGCCAGTTCCGCCGCCTGATGAACGGCGATGCGCTGGCCATCGGAGGACGCACCTGGCGCTGCATCAGCGGCCACGGCCATGCGCCGGAGCACATCGCGCTGTACTGCGATGAGCTCAAGCTGCTGATCGGCGGCGACATGATGCTGCCGCGCATCTCCACCAACGTCAGCGTGTTCGACATGGAGCCGGAAGCCAACCCGCTGCAGCTGTTCCTCCAGTCGATCGACAAGTTCAAGGCATTGCCGGCAGACACCTTGACCCTGCCCTCGCACGGCAAGCCCTTCACCGGCCTGCACCGGCGCATCGAGCAACTGCACGCGCACCACCGCGACCGGCTGGCCGAGGTGCTGCAGGTCTGCACAGAACAACCCTGCAGCGCCGCCGACGTGCTGCCCGTCCTGTTCAAACGCGCACTCGACCTGCACCAGACCACCTTCGCCATGGGCGAATCGATCGCCCACCTGCATGCGCTGTGGTACGAGGGACGGCTGCAGCGTACGCACGGCGCCGACGGTGTCTACCGCTTCAGCGCTTGCCCCTGAAGCGGGCGTCAGCGCCAGAACCACGGCAGCCAGGCCGCCGCCGCCACCAGCGCCAGCCCCGCCGTCACGATCGAGCCGAAACGGCTGCCGCCGGCCGCATAGGCCGCCACCACTTTGCTGATGCTGTTGGTGCTGAAGGCCAGCAGCACGGCCGTCAGCATGGTTGTGGCGTCGATCTGGTTCTGGCCTGCCAGCAGCATGACCGCAGCCGACGCCGAATGCATGTCGGCCAGGCTGGCCAGCGCCGTGGCCGCATAGACGGCCAGTTCGCCAAACGTCTTTTGCATCCAGCTCACGGCCACCGTGATGGACGACAACAGCAGCGCCAGCCCGATCGACTGCCACAGGTTGAACGCACGCCCCTTCACATCGCCGTCGTGCGGTGGCGTCTCGCTGCGACGATACGCCACCAGCCCCAGCGTCAGCGCCGTGACCAGGGCACAGCCCATGGCCGGCGCCAGCGTGCGCAGGGCGGCCGGCTGCAACACCAGCGCCATCAGCAGCACCTGCAGGGCGGTGGACACGGTGGAGAACCACGCCCCTGCCACGCAGACCCCGCGTAACTCCGGCTGCTTGGCGGCGCGCGCACCCATGGCCGCGACGGTGGCGGTACTGGAGACGAAGCCCGCCACCAGGCCGGACAAGGGCATGCCCAGCCGCGCCCCGAACAGGCGCAGCGCCACATGCCCGAGCGCCTGCACCGCCATGATCAGCACCACCAGCAGCCACACCGTGCGCGGGTTGACGCCAGCCAGCCAGGTGATGGACTGGTCGGGCGCCAGCGGCAGGATGATGAGCGCCGAGCCCGCCAGCACCAGCGCATCGCGCAGTTCCTGCTCCGACAGCGTGCGGGTGGAGAAATGCTGCAGCGGCTCGCGCGCGGCCAGCAGGCCGGCCACCACCACACCGCCCGCCGCCGCCACGGCCGGGTAGGGCACGGTGAGCACGCCCAGCAGAAAGGTGACGAACAGCGCCATCTCGGTGGTCACACCCGGGTCGGGCGAACGGTCCTTGAGGTGCGACACCACCGCCAGCGCCGCCACGAAGACCGCCGCGATGGCCGTGAGCCAGGGTTGGCCCAGCAGCTGCACACCGGCGCCGGCCAGCGCCACCAGCGTGAAGGTGCGGATGCCGGCAAAGTGCCGCGTCGGCCCGCGGCCCTTGCGGCGCTCTCGGTCAACGCCGATCAGCAGCCCCAGCCCCAGGGCCAGGCCCATGCTGGCCAGCGATGTGCCATCAATGACCACGACGCACCCTCCTGCTTGCAGCGCACGCCACCGTGCACGAAAGATGCCCCAACCGGGAAACGCCTTGGAACCGGCTGGGCCGGGCCGACGGCGTTGCCCCCTTGAGGGGGGTGGCGGAGCGACACGCCGTGCGCGCAGCCTGGGGGTGCTTCATATCAGTGCCAACGGGGCAGCAGCTCGTCCTTGAGCTGGCCACGCAAGGTCTCGTAATCCGGCACGACCGAGCGCACCGTGTCCCAGAAGCGCGGGCTGTGATCCATCACACGCAGATGGCTCAACTCGTGCGCCACCACATAGTCGATCACCGACTGGTTGAAGTGAATCAGGCGCCAGTTCAGGCGGATGGCACCATCGCTGCGTGCGCTGCCCCAGCGCGTGCCAGCGCTGCTCAGGGACAGCTTGCGCCACTGCACCTGCAGTTGCGGCGCGAAGTGGTTCAGGCGTGCGGTGAAGACGCGATGCGCCTGGCGCATCAGCCAAGCCTGCACCGCATCGCGGATCTGCGCGTGCGTCGCGGTGTGCGGCAGGCCGATGTGCAGCGTCAGTCGCGGCACGCCGGCCAGCGTCAGGTTGGGCGCCTCGGCATCCGTGCGCAACACCACCTCCACGCCTTCCGACTGTAGGCTGCCCCCCACCGTGGTGTAGGCGTGGCGCGGATCGAGCACCACGATGACCGCTTCCCCCAGGAAGGGGAAGGTGGCGCCGTCCTGCCAAGCGATATGCGCCGACGCCAGCCGCTGCTGGCGCTCGCGCGCTTCGTCCAGCTTGCGCACAATCCAGCGGGCCTTCTCCTGCAGCGCGGCCTCCACCTCGTACAGCGGCACCCAGCGCGGCGCACTCACCACCAGGCCATCCGCCCCCACCGCCATGCCGATGGTGCGACGCTTGCCGCGCTTGAACTCGTAAGCCACCACCGCCTCGCACAGCCTTGTTTCGCGGTTGGCGCGCGGGTGTGCAAAGTGCGCCGGCGTCATGACGCTGGTTATCGGCGCCGCCGGCACGGACGGTCCGATGAATTCATTTGCTATTGAATCAGGAGCTGCTGGCACATATGGGACGGGCGCTGGAGCTCGATTTGACTTGGATTTCTGCGGCACGGCAGCCACCGGCACCGGTGCGCTGTCGACCAGATCGAGGGCAAGCTGCAGGAACCTCATGCCCACGACTCTACCGAAAATCACGAGCCTGGGGGTGTGCCATCAATAAGCTTCGGGGTCGAGTCGCCGCATCTCGGCTTCGATCCAGGCCTCGACTTCCTGCATCAGTTCGGCCGGCTCGCGTCCCTCGCTGGGAATGGGCTTGCCGATGGACACGTCCACCACGCCCGGCACCTTGATGAAGGCCTTGCGTGGCCAGCACTTGGCCGACGTCACGGCCACCGGGATCACCGGCGCGCCGGTGGCCACCGCCAGCCGCGTGCCACCGGTCTTGTACGTGCCTTGCTGGCCGCGCGCAATGCGCGTGCCTTCCGGGAACATGATGATCCACACGCCCCGCGCCAGCAATTCCTGGCCCTGTGCCACCACCTTGGCAAAGGCCTGCGAGCCCTGCTTGCGGTCGATGTGGATCATGTCCAGCCGGCCCATGGCCCAGCCGAAGAAAGGCACCTGCAGCAGTTCCTTCTTGAACACATAAGCCAGCGGGTGCGGCATCAGCGTCGGCATCAGGAAGGTCTCGAAGGTGGACTGGTGCTTGACCAGCAGGATGGCCGGGCTGGTCTCCCCCAGCGGCAGGTTCTCGTAGCCGCTGACGCGCACCTGGATGCCGAGGATCACGCGCGCGCCGTCGATGGCCCAGCGCAGCCAGCGCACCGCCATCCAGTACAGCGGATTGCCGCGCACGCGGATGGAGGCCAGCAGCATGATGATGGCCCACGGCATCACCGTGACCAGCATCCAGAGCGTATGAAGCAGAGAGCGAAGCAGGGGCATGCGTGGTTCTTCGTTTGGCGGCGTTGTTCAAGCGGCGTTGTCGCGCGTCACCAGGTAGTCGGCAAAGGCCAGCAGGTTCTCGTGCACGCGGGTGCCGGCAGGAAAGTTGTCGGGCAGGGGATGGCCGCGCAGCGCCTCGCCCTTGCCGGTGAGCACCAGGTGCGGCTCGCAGCCGACGCTCGCGCCGGCAATCAGGTCGCGCGCCGTATCACCCACCGCGGGCACACCCTTGAGGTCGATGCCATAACGCTCGCCGATCTGCTCGAACAGCCCCGGCTGCGGCTTGCGGCAACGGCAGGCCTGGTCGGGCGCATGCGGACAATAGAAGATGGCCTCAACCCGGCCGCCAGCCGTGGCCAGCAGCTTGTGCATCTTGGCGTGCATGGCGTTGAGGGCCGCCACGTCAAACAGGCCGCGCCCCAGCCCCGACTGGTTGCTGGCCACCACCACATGCCAGCCGGCATGGTTCAGCTTGGCGATCGCCTCCAGTGCGCCAGGCAGCGGCTTCCACTCGGCCTCGGACTTGATGTACTCGAGGCTGTCCTCGTTGATGGTGCCGTCGCGGTCGAGGATGACGAGCTTGATCATGACGCCAGGCGGGACAGGTCGGCCACGCGGTTCATGGCGTCGTGCAAGCTCTTGAGCAGGCCCTGGCGGTTCAGGCGCAGGTCCATCTCCTCGGCATTCACCATCACATCGTCGAAGAAGGCGTCCACCGGCGCGCGCAGCGCCGCCAGCGTCTTGAGCGAGGCGGTGTAGTCGCCGGCCTCGAACTGCGCGTTGGCCTGCGGCACCACTTGCTTCATGGCAGCGTACAGCGCCTGCTCGGCCGGCTCCTTCAGCAGCACTTCGCTGACGTGAGCGTCAACCTCCTGTGCCTTCTTCAGGATGTTGCCGATGCGCTTATTGGCTGCGGCCAGGGCCGCAGCCTCCGGCAGCGCGGCGAAGGCGCGCACGGCGGCCAGGCGCTTGGGAACATCAGCCAATCGAGCGGGCTCCAGGGACAACACGGCATCAACCTCTTGAGCCGAAAAACCTTGCTCTCGCAGGCTGCCCCCCAAGCGTTCCCGCATGAATTCGCCACAGGTCTTGTAGATCAACTCCTCAAGCTCCACCGCATTCGCAACGTTCTTCAGGAAAGACACATCGGCAGCTTTTGCCAGAGTAGCGAAACATGCATTGCTCGCGATACTGAGCGCCTCGCGCAGATCTAGAGAGAGATCTTTCTCCATCAACATGCGGATCACACCCAGCGCATGGCGACGTAGCGCAAACGGGTCCTTGTCACCGGTCGGCAAGTTGCCGATGCCGAACATGCCGACCAGTGTCTCGAGCTTGTCGGCCAATGCCACCACGACTCCGGTCATATTGCGCGGCAGTTCGTCGCCGGCGAAGCGCGGTTTGTAGTGGTCTTCGATGGCGTTGGCGACTTCGTCACCCAGGCCGTCATGGCGCGCGTAGTAGCCGCCCATGATGCCCTGCAACTCAGGGAACTCACCCACCATGTCGGTCAGCAGGTCGGTCTTGGCCAGCTGCGCCGCCGTATCTGCTTGCTGCACCAGCTTGGCGTCACCGAGCTGCTGGGCGATGGCGCGGGCAATCGCGCGCACACGCTCCACGCGTTCACCCTGCGTGCCAAGCTTGTTGTGATAGACCACCTTGCCCAACCCCTCGACGCGCGAGGCCAGCGTCTTCTTGCGATCCTGGTCGAAGAAGAACTTGGCATCGGCCAGGCGCGGGCGCACCACGCGCTCGTTGCCGCCGATCACGGCGCTCGCATCAGCCGGGCTGATGTTGCTGACCACCAGGAACTTGTTGGTCAGCTTGCCGGCGGCATCGAGCAGCGGGAAGTACTTCTGGTTCGCCTTCATCGTCAGGATCAGGCACTCCTGCGGCACGTCGAGAAACTCCTTCTCGAACTGGCACACCAAGACGTTGGGGCGCTCGACCAGCGCGGTCACTTCATCGAGCAGCGCATCGTCCTCAATCGGGCGCGCACCGTTGCCCAACTTCGCAGCGGCGGCCGCCAGTTGGCGTGCGATTTCGGCCTTGCGCTCGGCGAAGGAGGCGATCACCGCGCCTTCGTTCTTCAGAACTTCGGCGTAGCTGTCGGCGTCCTTGACCGTCACGATCTCGGACTTCGCCTCGAAGCGGTGGCCGCGGGTGGTGTTGTCGGCCGTCAGGCCCAGTACCTTGACCGGCACCACGGTGCTGCCGTGCAGCGCCACCAGGCCGTGCGCAGGGCGCACGAAGTTCACGCTGCTCCAGCCGGGCAGCTCACAGTCGGTCTCAAGCTGGTAGCTCATGACCTTGGGGATGGGCAGCTTGGCAATGGCTTCGTCCAGCGCCTTCTGCAGGCCGCTGTCGAGCGTGGCGCCGGTGACCAGGCTGTCGTAGAACAGCGCTTCGGCCTTGCCGTCGGGCGCGCGCTTTAGCGCGGCCACGGCAGCGGCTGGGTCGGAGACATCGGCACCCAACGCCGAGAGCTTCTTCAACAGGGCTGGCGTGGCCTGGCCATCGACCGTCAGGCCCACCGCCACCGGCATGAGTTTTTGCTGCACCGCCTTGTCTTCGGCCTTGAGCCAGACGTGCGTGACGTGCGCCGCCAGACGGCGCGGCGAGGCGTAGGCAGTTACAACGGAGTCGGCCCCGGCCAGACCCTGGGCCTTGAGTTGCTCGAACAGCACGCCGGCAAAGGCGTCACCCAGCTTCTTGAGCGCCTTGGGCGGCAGCTCTTCGACAAACAGTTCGACGAGAAGGTTCTTGGTAGTCATTGTGTTATTTCCCTCGGCGCTCAGGCAGCTTTCTTGGCTTCGGCCTTGGCCATCTCGGCCAGCACCTCGTCGCTCCAGGCCTTGGGCGCCATCGGGAAGCCCATGCGTGCGCGGCTGTCCAGATAGCTGCGTGCGACCTTCCGCGCCAGGTCACGGATGCGACCGATGTAGGCGGCGCGCTCGGTGACGGAAATGGCCCCGCGCGCATCCAGCAGGTTGAAGGTGTGCGCGGCCTTGAGCACCTGCTCATAAGCCGGCAGCGCGAGTTGCTGCTCCATCAGGTGCTTGGCCTGCTTCTCATACGCCGTGAAGGCGGTGAACAGGAAATCGGCATCGCTGTGCTCGAAGTTGTAGGTGGACTGCTCGACCTCGTTCTGGTGGTAGACGTCGCCATAGCTCATGGTGTCGGTCCACTTCAGGTTGTAGACGTTGTCCACGCCCTGCAGGTACATGGCCAGGCGCTCCAGGCCGTAGGTGATCTCGCCAGTGATGGGCTTGCAGTCGATGCCACCGACCTGCTGGAAGTAGGTGAACTGCGTCACCTCCATGCCATTGAGCCAGACCTCCCAGCCCAGGCCCCAGGCGCCGAGCGTGGGGTTCTCCCAGTCGTCCTCGACGAAGCGGATGTCATTCTTCTTCAGATCAAAGCCCAGCGCCTCCAGCGAACCCAGGTAGAGCTCGAGAATGTTGCTCGGCGCCGGCTTGAGCACCACCTGGTACTGGTAGTAGTGCTGCAGGCGGTTCGGGTTCTCGCCGTAGCGGCCATCCTTCGGCCGGCGGCTGGGCTGCACGTAGGCGGCCTTCCACGGCTCGGGGCCAAGCGCTCTCAAAAATGTAGCTGTGTGCGACGTACCGGCGCCGACTTCCATGTCATAAGGCTGGAGAAGCGCGCAGCCCTGGGCATCCCAGTAGGCCTGCAATTTGAGAATGATTTGTTGGAAGGTCAACATGGCTGCTTGCTGGGACGCGGGATGGCCCCGCGGATGGCGAGGCCCGGCCGCGCGTCCGCGGTGGGATCAAAGCGGAGGATTCCGCGTAAACCCTTGATTTTACGAGGCTTTCGCCCAGCGGCGCCGGCCCCAGGCGAGCAGCAGCGCCGCCAGACCGACACCCCACAAAGGCCAGAGGCCGAAATGCGCCACCCAGCGGGCGTACGGCGTCAGGCCGGTGCGGCCCTCGACCTCACCCACGAGTACACCCTCGGTGTGGCGCGGCAGCTCGGCCAGCACCCGTGCCTCGTGGTCGATGATGGCGGTGGCGCCGGTGTTGGTGGCACGCACGAAGGGGCGCGCAAACTCCAGGGAGCGCATGCGCGAGATGTGCAGGTGCTGGTCGATCGCCACCGTGTTGCCGAACCAGGCGATGTTGCTCACATTCACCAGCACGGTCGGGGCCTGCGTCGCATCGGCGAAGCGCGCGCCGAGCTCCTCACCAAACAGGTCTTCGTAGCAGACGTTGGGCGCCAGCCGCTGGCCTTGCCACGCGAAGGTGGGCGCACGCAGCGGCCCGCGGTTGAAGTCGCCCAGCGGGATGTTCATCATGGCCGTGAACCACTTGAAGCCGGTCGGGATGAACTCCCCGAACGGCACCAGGTGGTACTTGTCATAGCGCCACGGTTGCGCCTGCCCAGGCGCCAGGCCCACCACGGCATTGGTATAGCCCTCGCGTAGGTTACCCCAGGGCATGCCGATCAGCGCTGCCTGCTCACCACGGGCATAACGCTGCTGCACCGCCTCCCAATAGCCGTCGGGCAGCTGCTGCGGCAACAGGGGCAGTGCAGTCTCGGGCGCCACCACCAGTGGCTCACGCCGCTCGCGCAGTTGTGTGCCGTACCAGCGCAGTGCCTGCGGCACGCCGGTGCCGGGTTGGAACTTCTCGTCCTGCGGGATATTGCCTTGAAGCAGCGCCACCTGCAAACGCCCGGTGCTCTCGGTCACCTGCGGCGCCCCCATCTGGTAAACCGAAGGCAGGGCCAACACCGCCAGGGCCGCGACGCGCTGCCAAGGCCCGCAGGCCCAGGCTTGTGGCAACGTCATGGCCAGCCAGGCCGCGATGGCACCGAGACCATAAACACCGAGCCAGGGTGCGTAACCGGCCAAGGGGCCTTCTACATGGGCGTACCCGGCGCCGCCCCAGCCGAAGCCGGTGAACCAGCGCCCACGCGCCAGCTCTGCCAGCAACCACAGCGCTGCAAAAAGAAGAGCGCGCCACGCCCGCTGGTTGGGGGCCAGTGCCACAAATGCCCCACAAGCGGCGGCGTAGTACAGGGCCAGCAGGGCGGCCAGCGCCAACACCGCCAGGGCAGCCAGCGGCGCTGGCAAGCCGCCATAGGTGTGCATGGATATGAACAGCCACCAGAAGGTGCCGGCCAGCCAGGCCACGGCAAAGACCCAGCCGCGCCACGCCGCCTGCCGCCAATCCGGGCTGCGTTCCAGCAGCCAGGCCAGTGTGCCCAGCGCCAGCAGCTGCAGCCACCAACGTGGCTGACCATCCCAGGGGGAGGCCAGGGCAACGGCCTGCAGCCCGCCGGCCAGCAGGCTCAGGCCCAACGGAACAAACGGACTAGCAAAGCGCGAGCGGGCGCCCTCAGGCTTCAAGGCTGCCCTCGACGGCCGGTGACACCTTGAACCATTTCACGGCGCCGCCCTTGGTGTGCAGCACGACGAACTTCAGGCCCTGCAGCACATGCTGCTCGCCGCGCTTGGGCACATGGCCCATTTCATGGGCGATCAGGCCGCCGATGGTGTCAAAGGTCTCGTCCGGATCGTCTGCAACCAGCGTCACGTTGAAGGCGTCGTTGACGCGCTCGATCGGCGTATCGCCGCTGACGCGGTAGGTGCGGTCGGCCAGGCCGAAGATGTCACCCTCGTCCTCGGCAATGTCGAACTCGTCCTCGATCTCACCCACGATCTGCTCCAGCACGTCCTCGATGGTGATGAGGCCGGCCGTGCGGCCGAACTCGTCGATGACGATGGCCAGGTGGTTGCGGTTGCCGCGGAAATCGCGCAGCAGGTCGTTGAGACCCTTGCTCTCGGGGATGAACACTGCCGGGCGCAACAGGGCGCGGATGTTGAGTTCAGGCGCCCGTTGCAGCTTGAGCAGGTCCTTAGCCATCAGGATGCCGATGATGTTCTCGCGTTCCCCCTCGAAGACCGGGAAGCGGGAGTGGCCTGTGTCGATCACCAGATGCAGCAGCTCGTCGTAGGGCGCATCGATGTCGATCAGGTCCATGCGGGTGGCCGGCACCATGGCGTCGCCGGCCGTCATGTCGGCCATGCGGATCACACCTTCGAGCATGACGCGGGATTCGGTGCCGATGACGTTGTTGCCTTCGGCCTCGGCCAGGGTTTCGATCAGCTCGGCGGTGGAGTCCGGGCCCGGGCGGATGAACTCGACCAGCTTCTGGATGAAGGTGCGCTTGTCTTCCTTCTCAGGAAGCCGCGCAGGATGGGGGTCTGACACAGACGACGGCGCAGGATATGCGTTTGTTGCGATCCCGCTAGGATAGCGGATTGCCAAGACCGCCCCGTGACAAACGGGTGAGACGCCTCAGGGAGCGGACTTGTGTCGCGCGTCCTGCACGCCGCGCCTTACTTCCTGCAGATTCTTCAGGAAATCCCAGAACTGCTTGGCCTGGACCTTGAGCCGGTAGTTGGTCTGGGCCAGCCGCTCCTCGATCAGCTCCGTTACACGGCTGTCGAAAGTGGCCGGCGGCAGGCGTAGGTAGGCCTCGCTCTCCGAACCGTCGCGCTCGACGGTGGCGCCGGCGTTGCGCGCGATCTTCAGCATGGCCGTGTTTTCGCTCAGCGCGTGGATGAACATCAGCTGCACGCCTTCGTTGCGGGCGTGCATCACGGCGCGGTCGAACAGCTTGCCACCAAAACCCCGGCCACGCGCGGATTTCGAGACCGAAACGCCGAACTCGGCACAGGCGTCGAAATTTCGGTCCACCGAGTGCGCCAAGTGCGCCCAGGCGATCAGTTCCAGCCGGCGGTTGTAGATGCCGAAGATATCGTCGCGCTCGAAATCCAGGTGGTCGACGTAGTTGCGGATCTGCTCGTCGTTGGCGGCATAACCAAAGCGCAGGTAACGGTCACGCTCGTCCAGCGCCAACAGATGACGGGCGATCCGCTCGCGGTGGCGCGGCCCCAACTGGCGGATCGTCGCCACCCAAGGCGCCAGACGCGACCCTTTCTCCTCCCGGAAGGGCAGGTCCAACTGGTCGCGACGTCCAGTCGGTGACGAGGGTGGTTCCAGAGGGTCGGCCATAGCTGGACTGTAAGGGCTTTTGAGCGTACCGCCAACCGCTTATGGTCCCGCCGGCAGTTGACGCCTGCGTGACAGATTTTGGCCACACCTAGGACAAGCCCGGTGGTGACGGGCGGCGCACTGGGCTCCAATAGCGCTATGGAACAAGTGATGGACAAATTCTGGCTCGAGCACTACCCCGACGGGGTACCGCACGATATCGACCCCGAACAGTACCGCTCGCTCGGACAACTGCTCGAGGAATCTTTCCGCAAAAACGCCAACCGGCCGTTTTCGGTCTGCATGGAACGCTGGATGAGCTACCGCCGGCTGGACGAGCTGTCGGCCGCGCTAGGTGCCTGGCTGCAGCGCCTGGGGCTCGAGCCCGATGCGCGGGTGGCCATCATGCTGCCCAACATCCCGCAGTTTGCCGTCACGATGGCGGCCATCCTGCGCGCCGGCTACACGTGCGTCAACGTCAATCCGCTCTACACCGCGCGCGAGCTGGAGCATCAGCTCAAGGACTCTGGCGCCACCGCCATCGTGGTGCTGGAAAACTTCGCCCACACACTTGAAGAGGTGATCGACAACACCCAGGTCAAGCACGTCGTGGTCGCCGCCATGGGCGACCTGCTCGGCCCCTGGTATGGGCGGTGGATCACGTTTGCCGTCCGCCATCTGGCCAAGATGGTGCCGGCCTACCGCCTGCCGCTGGCCGAAGGGCGCACCGTGACGCCGTTTCGCAAGGCGCTGGCGGAAGGCCATGCGCTGACGCTCAAACCCGCTGCCAGCACCCTGGACTCGATCGCATTCCTGCAATACACAGGCGGCACCACCGGCCTGAGCAAGGGCGCGGTGCTGACGCATCGCAACGTCGTGGCGGCCATCCTGCAGGCCGAGGCCTGGTTCTCGCCCGCGCTCAAGCGCATTGGCGATGTCCGCAACACCAACAGCATCGCCGCGCTGCCGCTGTACCACATCTTCGCGCTGACCCTGTGTTTCCTGGCGATACGGTGGGGAGCGCACATGACGCTGATCCCGAATCCGCGCGACATCGGCAAGTTTGTCGAGGTGCTCAAACGCCGTCCGTTCCACTTGTTGCCGGCCGTCAATACGCTCTTCAATGCGCTGCTGCAGCATCCGCAGTTCCGCACCATCGACTTCTCCCACCTCTGCCTGTCGCAGGCGGGGGGCATGGCGGCCTCTGAAGGCACAGCCCGACACTGGCGCGAGGTCACCGGCTGCTCCATGGTCGAAGGCTGGGGCATGAGCGAGACCTGCGCCATCGGCACCAACAACCCGGTGACGTCCGATCGCTTCAGCGGCACCATCGGGCTGCCGCTGCCCGGCGTAGAGATCGCTATCAAGGATGATGCCGGCAACTCGCTGCCGATCGGCGCCTCGGGAGAAATCTGCATCCGCGGGCCGAATGTGATGACCGGCTACTACCGCCAACCGGACGAGACCGCCAACGCCTTCACCGCCGACGGCTTCATGCGCACCGGCGACATCGGCATCATGGATGACCAAGGCTATACCCGGATCGTCGACCGCAAGAAGGACATGATCCTGGTCAGCGGCTTCAACGTCTTCCCCAGCGAACTGGAGAACGTCATCTCGCTGTGCGAAGGCGTGCTGGAATGCGCGGTCATCGGCGTGCCGGATCCCAAGCAGGGCGAGGCCATCAAGGTCTATGTCGTCCGTAGCGACCCCACACTGAGTGAAGAGGACTTGGCCAAGTACTGCGCACAGAACCTGACCGGCTACAAACATCCGAAGTACATCGAGTTCCGCGACGAACTGCCCAAGTCCAACGTCGGCAAGATCCTGCGCCGAGAACTTCGCTCCGGCAAGTGAGTAAGGGCCGTCCCTGTGGCGGCCTCGCTGGTTCTACACTAGGGCGATGACTGCCCATCTGATGCCTGATGACATCCGCGTCTTTGAACGCGGCTGGCTTTCGTCGAACAACATCCTACTGCTGTCGCCGGAGAGCAGTGCGCTCGTTGACAGCGGCTATGTCACGCATGCTCCCCAGACCTTGGCCTTGCTCGAAAGTGTGCTGCTGGAGCGATCTCTCTCTTTGCTTGTGAACACCCACTTGCACAGCGACCACTGTGGCGGCAATGCGGCACTGCAAGCACACTACCCGTCGTTGCGCACCCTGATCCCGCCCGGCCACGCCGATGCGGTGCGCCATTGGGATGCGATGACGCTGACCTACACCCCAACCGGCCAGGCTTGCCCGCCGTTCCACTTCAGCGACACGCTGAAGCCAGGACAGTCATTGCGGTTGGGGGCGCGCGATTGGCTTGTGCATGCGGCACCGGGACATGACCCCCATTCGGTCATTCTGTTTGAGCCCGAATTGCGGCTACTCATCTCTGCCGACGCGCTGTGGCAGAACGGCTTCGGCGTCGTCTTTCCCGAAATCGAAGGGATCGCTGCCTTTGATGAAGTGGGTGCGACACTGGACCTCATCGAGTCGCTGCAGCCCCGCGTGGTCATCCCCGGGCACGGTGCACCGTTTCACGAGGTTGCCGCGGCATTGGACACAGCACGGCGTCGGCTGGCGCAGTTCCGGGCCGACCCGCAGCGCCATGCACGGCACGCGGCCAAGGTATTGTTGAAGTTCAAACTGCTGGAATTGCAACGCGTCACTTTGGATGACTTCCAAGACTGGATCACGCAGACCAGCTATCTGACACTGCTGCATCACACCCATTTTGCGGACACCGATTTTGCGCACTGGTGCGAAGATCTCTTGCAGGACCTGGTGCGCGCTAGCGCGGCTCGTATCGAGGCGCCATATCTGCTCAACCAATAAACGACAGACGAAAAAAAACGCCCCATCACACGATGGGGCGTTTTTGCTGTAAGAGCCTGACGATGTCCTACTTTCACACGGGCATCCGCACTATCATCGGCGCTGAGGCGTTTCACTGTCCTGTTCGGGATGGGAAGGAGTGGGACCACCTCGCTATGGTCATCAGGCATAACTTGTCGTCTTCCTGACTGGGTCAGGAGGACCAATTTATAGAGCCGTATCAGCTTATTTTGAATGCGTCACTTGGCATAACAACCTTGATTGCTTTTGAATCAAAGTTATAGGGTCAAGCCGCACGAGCAATTAGTATCAGTTAGCTTAACGCATTGCTGCGCTTCCACACCTGACCTATCAACGTCCTGGTCTTGAACGACTCTTTAGGGGGCTCGAGGCCCCGGCAGATCTCATCTTGGAACGAGTTTCCCGCTTAGATGCTTTCAGCGGTTATCTCTTCCGCACTTAGCTACCCGGCAATGCCACTGGCGTGACAACCGGTACACCAGAGGTGCGTCCACTCCGGTCCTCTCGTACTAGGAGCAGGCTTCCTCAAATCTGCAGCGCCCACGGAAGATAGGGACCAAACTGTCTCACGACGTTTTAAACCCAGCTCACGTACCTCTTTAAATGGCGAACAGCCATACCCTTGGGACCGGCTACAGCCCCAGGATGAGATGAGCCGA
>Ga0209594_1000133_pt1 | contig 56976 bp, 55 predicted proteins | sample AshMeaCrysSpring_FD_184126 | JGI IMG/M metagenome (GOLD analysis project Ga0209594, IMG submission 184126) | Groundwater microbial communities from Big Spring, Nevada to study Microbial Dark Matter (Phase II) - Ash Meadows Crystal Spring... | ecosystem: Environmental > Aquatic > Deep subsurface... | reverse complement strand
GAACATCATGAGAAAAGCAGTCCCAAATGCCTTCGGTTATGGGATAGAGGGTGTTGTAGTTCACCCGGTTCGGGTAACGCCGACTAAATAAAGGTGTGTCACATTTGACTATATTTTTATGAACTATAAGCCAGATTTTAGATACCAGAATGCAAATTCTCGATGCAGATGAACTAGACTTCATCGAATATCCTAACTTATCGCCTCAACCGGTTCGTTATCCGGCAATGCTTGCCCCCGCGTTATTAAAAGAAGTAGATTGTCGCATTACAGTCGGGGCGCTGAAACGGACTCACCTCAAAGGAGAACCCTTAATTTCAGCTTCGTTGAAAAATTTATACGGTTTATTTCCGCGATCGCACTATCAAGCCAGAAGCCCAAACTCACGGGGGCAACTGCATCGTCCTTCTGTTCCCTTAATCTTGCAAGATGTTTATTTTTGTATAGGATATCTCTTTGATGGGGCAGTTGTGGATGGAGATATTAAATTTTACAGTCCCAACTGGAAGCCCGACCGAGGTCAATCAGTCCCGTTAGGAAAAGTCTTTTGGGGAGAAGATATGATTGCAGTGGATCGAGAGGCTTGTTATGTGGGTCAAGAACCGATGCCAAGTTATTTAGATGCCATTGATCAATTACGCAATTCGATATCAAAACAATAAAGAGATGCTTTTTAAAAGCACCTCCTCTATTCAATCGCGATGAGGTTGAGTAGGTGTTAATCAGAGGTTTTAACTGCTAAAACTCGGAGTCTTTTATAGTCAGCAATCCAAGTTTTATTGTGATAGAGTTTGGGACGCAGCTTTTTCTCAATTTTGGCGTAAATCTGCTGATGCTGTTCAACAGGAATTTCATGAAAAAAGCAACTCGCAAACATTTTTAACCAATTTCGCAACCCTTGGGAACCGCCATCAAGGGGAGTGGGACGATCAAATAAATTAGCATACTTGACCTGAAAGCCGTAACTTTCTAACAAAGTACTATATTCAGAAATTCGAGGAAAATACCAAGGATTTAAGTTCGGATGACTGGGATATCCTGCCTCCTCTAACACCTGATTCATTCCATTCACAATGGTTTCTACATTCCCATAGCCTCCAAATTCTGCCACAAAACGTCCACCCGGTTTCAAGGATTGGTAAATCTCATGAATCACAGCTTCAGGGGGCTTAATCCAATGCAGCGCCGCATTAGAAAAGACCGCATCAAATTTTTCTTTGATGTCCAAATGGGTTGCATCAGCCACCTCAAAACTCAGTTGGGGATAAGCCTGACTGGCTTGTTCAATCATCGTCGCGGCACTATCGACACCCATCACCTCAGCACCAAATGCAGTAATGCGATAGGTTAAATAACCTGTCCCACAACCAAGGTCAAGAATACGTTCTCCAAACTGAGGGTTCAGCAGTTGAATCAGATCAACCGCCAGACGAGAAACAAAGCCATGATGATGGTCGTAGAGTTCTGCGTTCCAGTCCTGAATAGATGGAACCGGAATATTTTGGGTTGTTTGAGTACTCATGCGGCTTTGAAGAGCAGGTACAAGTAAGTGATCTTTTCTCTAGTATGCCCCACTAGGTTGACAAATCTTTGTCAAATTTAAAAAAGTTTAAACTGAGATCAGTTTAACTTGGGCAATGTTGCAATCTATTTATACTTTACCAAAAATTTATTTCAAGCGATAATTTTATTAAAATTTTAGCTTGAAATCTAACTTAAGGATGACTCAATGGCACAGGTTATTCTTGAAAATATTTACAAAAGTTTTTCTTCTGGGAACCTGACTGAGATCAAGCTTAACACTACGGCGGGTGAGGCTCAATTCATTCTCCGGCGGATTAACTTGACAATAGCCTCTGGAGAATTTCTTGTGATTGTTGGGCCTTCAGGATGTGGAAAAAGCACACTTTTACGTTTGATTGCGGGACTCGAACCGATCACAGCCGGGACTATATCAATTAATGGCAAACGGGTCAATGATCTACCCCCAAAAGGGCGAGATATTGCCATGGTATTTCAAAATTACGCACTGTATCCTCATCTAACAGTCTATGATAATTTGGCTTTTGGTTTACGACGGACTCAAGCGGGGATATCCCCCCCGCAAAATCCATTAGAAAAGGGTCTGAGTTTAATGACTCGTCCTTTTCCCCAAAGATGGCGTTATCGGTCCGGGCGGGAACAAACTATTGCCAAACGGGTAATGCAAGTGGCGGGATTCCTGCAAGTGGAAACGTTGTTAAACCGTTATCCTAAACAACTTTCAGGGGGACAAAAACAACGGGTGGCATTGGGACGCGCCATGGCCCGTAATCCGCAAGTGTTTTTAATGGATGAACCCCTGTCTAATTTAGATGCTAAATTACGCACAGAAACTCGCGCTCAAATTGTTCAGCTTCAGCAACAATTAGGGATTACGACGCTGTATGTGACCCATGATCAAACGGAGGCGATGACCATGGGATCTCGAATTGCGGTGATGAACCAAGGCCAAATTTTACAAGTGGCTGCACCCTTAGAGATTTATCGCCGTCCTGTCAATCGATTTGTGGCTGAATTTATTGGTTCTCCCCCGATGAATTTTCTCACAGTAGACTATTCTGAGTCATTGGAGATGATTCATCCGGCATTTCGTTTGCCAGTACCAGAGATGTGGAAAACTGCTTTAAAGGCTTATCACAATCAACCTTTAATTTTAGGAATTCGCCCTGAACATCTTAAACTGAGTGAGGGCCAATCATATCATTTCACTGGGAAAGTAGATCGGATTGAAGCGTTAGGTCATGAAACTTTAATGTTTGTGCGTTTGGTTGCGGCGAATGGAGAGGCGTTTGACCCCATACAAGTCAGAGTTGCAGATCAGGTTCACCGACAACCCGGAGATATTATTCAGTTGATGATTTCATGGGATCAGGTTCATTTTTTTGACACTCAAACCCATGAGGCGATTTTTAGCAAAACGTGATACCTATAGCAATATTGCTATACTGTGTTTAGGAGTGGACTGTGCCGACAACTTCGATACTGTTCTACCAAGAAAAAGAAGGAAATGCCCCTGTAGTGGACTGGTTGAACGAGCTAAAAAAGCAGAACCCAGCAGGCTTTGCTAACTGTGTAGGTCGTATCCGTCAACTTCAAACTATGGGGTATGAACTTCGCCGACCATCAGCCGATTATTTGCGGGATGGTATTTATGAGCTGAGGGCAAAACATAGAAATGTTCAGTATCGGATACTATATTTCTTTAGTGGCAAGAACATCGCGGTACTGGGTCACTCAATCATAAAGAAGACATCGGCTGTGCCGAAGCAAGAGATTGACCTCGCTATTAAGAGAAAGAAAAAGTTTGAGCAAAACCCAGAACAACACACCTATCAAGCAGAGGTAGCAGATGATGACTAAGAAAACCACTGATGGTATGAAGATACTCGATTCCCTCGTGGGTAACGATGCAAAACTGCGGGAAATGTGTCAACAGGCAACAATTAACGCCCATGTCGCCCAACTCATTTACGATGCCCGGACATCGGCTGGACTAAGCCAAAAGGAACTAGCTGATATGATTAATACAACTCAATCAGTCATTTCCCGTTTAGAAGATGCTGACTATGAAGGACATTCACTTTCAATGTTGAGTCGTATTGCTCAGGCACTGAATTATGAAGTGAAAATCGATCTAGTTCCTCTCGCCTGTTCAAAAGGCTAATTCAACCTGATTATTAACTTGACTGGTTTTGACCATACCCCCCTCCTCCTGGGGTTTCAATCACAAATGTATCCCCTGCTTGCATCTCAACTGTAGCTGTACTTCCCAATGCTTCAACGCTGCCATTCTGACGAATGACGGTATTGCGTCCCACTAAACCCGGTTCTCCACCATTGAGACCAAAAGGAGGAACTTGACGATGTCCGGATAAAATGGCTGCGGTCATGGGTTCTAAAAATCGGACTTGTCGGATAATGCCGTTACCGCCGCGATGTTGTCCTAAACCGCCACTATGAGGACGAATACTAAACTGTTCTAATAATACCGGAAATCGCCATTCTAGAACTTCGGGGTCAGTTAACCGGGAATTGGTCATGTGAGTATGAACCGCATCGGTGCCATCAAAATCCATCCCAGCCCCGGAACCGCCGCAAATCGTTTCATAATATTGATAGCGTTGATTCCCAAACGTAAAGTTATTCATGGTGCCTTGGGAAGCTGCCATTACCCCTAATGCACCATATAAGGCATCGACAATCACTTGGGAAGTTTCGACATTTCCTGCCACTACGGCTGCTGGATAACGGGGGTTCAGCATACAGCCTTCCGGGATAATAATATTGAGGGGTTTTAAACATCCGGCGTTCAAGGGAATATTATCCGTGACTAATGTCCGAAAAACATACAAAACCGCTGCCATACAAACGGCTTTGGGTGCATTAAAATTGCTTTGAAGTTGAGGAGAAGTTCCTGTAAAATCAATAGTGGCATTACGATTCATTTTGTCAATCGTAATTTTTACCTTAACTTGACTGCCTGCATCCATTTCATAAGTAAACTCCCCATCTTTTAATACATCAATGGCTTTACGAACGGATTCTTCGGCATTCTCCTGAACATATCCCATATAGGTTTGAACGGTTTCTAAACCATATTGGTTGACCATTTGATGCAATTCTTGCACTCCTTTTTCATTGGCAGCAATTTGCGCTTGTAAATCGGCTAAATTCACCTCAGGATTCCGCGCTGGATAGTCTCCAGACGTGAGTAATTCTCGGAAGGCTTGTTCTTGAAATTCACCTTGATTGACTAACTGAAAATGAGTGATTAAAATCCCTTCTTCTTCTACGCAAGTACTGTGAGGTGGCATCGAACCCGGTGTAATTCCGCCAATATCGGCTTGATGACCGCGAGAAGCAACATAAAAGAGAATTTGTGATTGATGTCGATTAAAAACTGGGGTAATAACCGTGACATCCGGTAAATGGGTTCCCCCTTCATAAGGATTATTTAACAGATAAACATCTCCCGGTTTAATCTCCCCATTTTTAGCATCAATTAAACTGCGAACACTTTCACTCATTGATCCTAAATGCACCGGAATATGGGGGGCATTTGCTACCAGTTCTCCCTGTCTGTCAAAAATAGCACAGGAAAAATCTAATCGTTCTTTAATATTGACGGAAGATGCGGTATTTTGCAAAACGATTCCCATCTGTTCGGCAATAAATTGGAATAGATTCTTGAAGATTTCTAAGCGAACAGGATCGGGTTTTGAAATTTGATGCTTTGCATTGGTTGTTATTGTTTCAACAGTTTTAGATAACTGTCGCGTTAAAATCAAATAGTTTTTCTCTGTAACTTCAGCTTGCCAACCCGGTTCAATAATATTTGTTCCAATCCCTTCTGTAATAATTGCTGGCCCAACAATACAATCACCGGGTTGTAAATGTTCTCGTTGAAATAAAGGGGTATCTTGCCATTGATTTGCAGTATACATTTGTACCGTGGCAATGGGTTGAGGGGGTTGAGAACAAGTGCGAGTATATTGGGGTTCTTCTGGCAAAGAAAGATGCTGAATCATCTCTACAGAAACCGATTCTACAATTAAAGCTTTATCCGGTTTAATAAAGCCATAACGATTGTGGTGTTTTTCCTCAAATTCTGCCACCATCTTTGCCACTGAATCTGCATAATTAACCGTTAGCGTTGAATCAGTTCCCAGATATTTTAAGTTAGTTTGAAAGACTAAATTTGTCTCATATTCATCAGAATTTAGTTCTTGATAACATTCTGTTTCTAACTCCGATAAAACCTGTTTTAGATCAGAAATTGTCTCAGAATTTAATACCTTTTCAACAGACCGTTCTCGAATCACTCGCATATCTGCTAATCCCATCCCATAAGCCGATAAAACTCCAGCATAAGGATGAATAAACACGGTTTTAATTCCTAACGTATCGGCAATTAAACAAGCGTGTTGACCTCCTGCCCCGCCAAAACAACAAAGGACATAGTTTGAGACATCATATCCCCGTTGTAGCGAGATTTTTTTAATGGCATTTGCCATATTATCCACAGCAATGGTAATAAATCCCGTTGCCACTTCTTCCACTGTACAAGAATCTCCGGTCTTTTGTTGAATTTCAGTAGTTAATTCGGTAAATTTTTCCTGAACAATTTCCCCATCTAACGGTAAATTTCCTGCATTTCCAAATACTTTTGGAAAAAACTGCGGCTGAATTTTACCTAACATCACATTACAATCTGTGACGGTTAATGGCCCTCCCAACCGATAACAAGCTGGCCCTGGATTGGCCCCGGCAGACTCTGGCCCAACACGATATCGAGACCCATCAAATATTAAAATAGATCCGCCTCCAGCCGCCACCGTATGAATTGCCATAATGGGGGTTCGCATCCGAACTCCGGCAATTTCTGTTTCAAATTGTCGTTCATATTCGCCGTTATAATGGGCGACATCCGTTGAAGTTCCCCCCATATCAAAACTAATAATTTTATCAAATCCTGCCCGTAAACTGGTTTGGACTGCGCCGACAATTCCCCCAGCCGGCCCGGATAAAATACTGTCTTTTCCCTGAAATTGATGGGCATCTGCTAAACCGCCATTAGACTGCATAAACATTAATTTAACGGTTTTATTCTCCCCATTTAATTGACTGGAAATACGGTCAACATAGCGGTATAAAATTGGGGAAAGATAAGCATCAACCACGGTAGTATCTCCTCGGCTAATCAGTTTCATTAAGGGACTGACTTCATGAGAAACCGAAATTTGAGTAAAGCCAATGTCTGCCGCAATTTTAGCAATTTTTTGTTCATGTTGTGGATAACGATAGCCATGCATTAAGACAATTGCACAACTGCGAATTCCTTGATTATAAGCCATTTGTAAAGCAGTTTTTAGAGGTTCAATTTCAACAGCTTTCAGTTCATTTCCGGCTGCATCATACCGTTCATCTGCCTCAATGACCTGTTCATATAATAATTCTGGTAAAACAATCTGACGGGCAAAAATATCAGGACGGTTTTGATAGCCAATTCTTAATGCATCTTGAAAGCCTTTTGTAATCACTAAAACGGTGCGATCGCCTTTGCGTTCCAGTAAAGCATTGGTAGCAACGGTTGTCCCCATTTTGACTTCGGAAATAAGATGACTAGGAATGGGTTGATTGGCAGCAATTCCTAAGATTTCTCGAATGCCTTGAATGACTGCATCTGAATAGCGTTCTGGATTTTCTGAGAGTAATTTATGGGTGACTAATGTACCATCGGGTTGGTAAGCGACAATATCAGTAAAAGTACCACCGCGATCTACCCAAAATTGAAATTGATTTGAACTTTTATTAGAGGTGAAACTCATAGTATTTTTTTGCTATCTTAATTAATAGAACTTTTATATCCTATAAGACAATTAGGGATATAGTAAAATATCTTCCAAAATATAACGAAGGAAATAATATGGATCTTCAACGTCTTGCTAATTTTGAGTTGCGCCAGATTTGTTATTTTATATTATTAGTACAAGCTGGAAATAACTTCAGTGAAGCAGCTAAACAACTGGGTATTAAACAGCCACCTTTTAGTCAAAGAATTCAAGCCTTAGAAAAATCTCTTCAGACTGATAAAAATACAACCGAGATTAAATTACTAGATCGGAGTAAACAACCAGCAGAATTAACTGCAGCAGGCAAAGTTTTTTTAGAAGAAACACAACTGGCTTTAATGCATCTTGAACGGGCAATTACTCAAGCCCAACGTGCCAGCCAGGGCGAAATTGGGCATTTAAAAATAGGAATGTACACCTCATTTGCCACCAGTATTTTACCTAAAATTTTAAGTGTATTTCAAAAACGATTTCCAGAGGTTGAATTAGAATTACGAGAAATTCCAGTACAAAAAGAAGTTGAACTTCTACAAAGTTATCAAATCGACATTATATTCCACAATTCCCTAGGTTTATATGAAGAAGACTCAGAGTTAAGTTGTATACCTATTTTACAGGAAAAATTCATGCTGGTTATTCCTCAAAATCATCCCCTTGCTCATCAGGATAAAGTTGCTTTATCTGACTTAAAAGATGAACGAATTATTTTACCTTCTCTAGAGGCTTTTCCCTTTTATAAAAAAGTGATTACACTTTGTCAAAAAGCTGGATTTGAACCGAACATTGTTCACAATATTCAAGTAACTGGAATAGTCACTATATTGAGTTTAGTAGCAGCAGAAATTGGCGTTGCTATTCTACCTAAACACGCACAAGTGCTTTACCGCGAAGATGTGATTTATCGACCGATTTTAGAAGCTTCTTTAACTCGGCAGGCTGTTGCAGTTTGGCGAAAAAATGACTCATCAATTGTTTTACAACAGTTTTTAAATGTAATCCGAGAACTGATGGTACTGCCCTCTTTCACTATTTAATCTACGCAATCATTCACAAAAGTTTACCCGGTTAGCAAGATTGTGTTCAACTGCCTAGCACAAGATTGAAAATTGTAAGAGAAAAAGCTTGACGATAATTCCTAGAATTTGACAGAATAGAAGTAATAGCAAAGCACAGAGCATCAGACGAAAGGCTTAAAAATTGAACTGCTATATTCCAAGAAAATTCAGTTTTTAGTACTGACGTATTGTACAGATTGATCCTGTGTCTAAGTAATATTACTGACCAGATTATAACTAACAAGGGTAAAATTAATATTCAGAGGAGGTAAAACAAAAAAGAATTAATTAAATTTTCACAGCAATTTTGGCATACTGACTATAATCAAGTATTCTAGAATGCGCTAATTGAAACCTCAATCTAAATAAGACTGTTATAACATCATTCAAGAAAACTCGGAGCGGAGTGAAACTCAATCATGTTGTTAAAGAAAAGACAGATTTTCAGAGAATTAGCGGGTAGTGGACTCTATGATCAGCTTCCAAAAGAAGTTCAAAAATGGGCTGAAAGCTTGCCGTGGAACGAAAGGCGATATGTCTTATCCCTCTGTTATATTCTGTGTGGCTCCTCTCCTGATCGACAAGCAGAATTTTTGGATGAGTATACCGCCGATGGATTGGTTTCTAAATTGTTAGAAGATACAGATACTATTCATCGCATCAAGCAATATTTAATCCGATTTCAAATTAAAACCCGACTAACGGAAACGGTCTTAAGAACCTATATTCGCCAATTTTATATTCATTCGGCTCAGGATGCCCGGTGTCAACCCGATTACTATTTAGAGTCGGCGTTAAGACTCTCTTTAAATCCTCAAGATAAAGATAAGGCATTTTATTATATTTTGGGATTTGAAATTTTAAAAATTATGTTTAAAATGAGTTGGAATCAACATGAACGGCTAGCTCGGTTGCAAAGAAATCAAGAGGAATTTATCAAAAACTATATTAAACCCATTCAAAATACTCATCGCTTGAATGGTATCATCGTTCCCAAGGATGAAAAAATATTTTTTGCCTCGCGGGACTATTTCGTGAAACAGCCACAGATGACAGTTAAAAAACTGATTGAGCTAATTATGGCAACATTTACCACAGAGCAAGTGATTCACTTCGGTTTTGGTATCACTCGTCATGTTCGAGCATTGGAGTTTGACTATGATTATATTTTTAATATGGCTGAACCGGAAAGTGTGTTTCCTTCGGGAACAGAATATATGTTAGGATAATACCTAATTCATAACTGTGAAATGATCAATTCATGCCGCTGGTTTAGGGAACACTCAGCTCACTAACCCCTTTCAAACAAAAACTGTTGAAAGTGATAGGGCGGTCTAGACAATTATTAGATCTGAATCATTTCCCGCCATCAGGAGAAGTAAGTGTGCTATTGTCAAAAGGTTTTGAAGTCGAGATGTTTACGGGCACTCCGACCGGTGATGTAGTGGGGTTGTCGGATCGGATTGTCGCCGATTTAGAGGATTTTGTGCGAGAACCCGATAGTCGCAACGTCGAATATACCACCGCTCCCCTCTGTAATTATGATCGTCTGCTGTGTGCTTTGGTGCGTCCGAGGCGAACCCTGCGACAATACTTAAAGCAACTGGGAAACTATACCTTATTACCGGGTAGTACTTTAGCCTTAGGGGGCAGCGATCGCTTTTATCGGTCTGATCCTCAAAATCCCTACCACGACTATATCGAAAAAACCTACGGCACAACTGTGGTCACTGCCAGTATTCATATTAATATAGGCATAAGTGATCCAGAAGTCTTAATGCGGGCTGTGCGGTTAATGCAGGTGGAAGCCCCTTTATATTTAGCCCTCAGCGCTGCTTCACCATTTTTAGATGGGCAACCCACCGGTTATCATTCCACCCGTTGGCAGCTTTTCCCTAAAACCCCAAAAGAAGTTCCCCTATTTGAAAGTCACGCCCATTATATTCAATGGGTGGAAGCTCAACTGGCAGCTGGAACGATGCAAAATGTCCGTCATTTATGGTCTTCAGTGCGGCCGAATGGCAACCGTCGCCCCTATGACTTAAATCGACTGGAATTGAGAATTTGTGATTTGATGGTTAACCCCGTTGCCTTGCTAGCTGTAACAGCATTATTAGAAGCCCGGTTATGGCAAGTGATCGAAAATCCTGACTTAGATCCACTGCAAAAAAGCCACTTACCGATCGCTACGCGGGCTTCAGAATTGGTTAAACAGGCTAACCAGAATGAGCAAGCTGTTGCCCGTCACAGTTTAGAGGCTCAGTTGACTCATTGGGAAAATAGCCAAGTGATGTCGGCTCAAGATTGGGTGCGATCGCTCTATCAAGAAGTATGGCCTGTGGCAAAACGACATGGCTTCAGTTGCTTCTTGTCCCCCATTCAAGCCCTTTTACGGGAAGGTAACACAGCTCAACAGTGGTTGCAGCGCTATCAACAGGGGTTAGGAAGCCGTCAGATTTTACAACAGGCGATTCAAGAAATGGCCCAACAAGAACAAGATCTCGAAGATAAAATTTGTCAAACCCTTGCCGCTTAACCTTGAGTTAAAGGAGAAAAATAGTTCAGAATATCTTATCGGAGATTTTATTTCCCGAAATATAAAGAAAACCTATAGAAAAGTCATTGGTCGTTGGTGATTTGTTCTTTGTTATTTGTCATTAGTTGTGAGTTGTGAATACAACAAACACTCTGTGAGCGCAAGCACAACGCAATAACGAATAACAAATAACCAATGACGATTAACGAAAACCATGCCTCGCATTGTATTAGTACAGCCACAAATTCCCCCCAACACTGGTAATATTGCCCGAACCTGTGCAGCAACCCGCACCGAGTTGCATTTAGTCGGGCCATTAGGATTTCAAATCAGTGATCGCGAGTTAAAACGAGCTGGACTAGATTACTGGCCTTATGTGCCCTTTAAGTATCATCCCCATCTCGAAGCCTTTCAACAGTATCACCAACATTACGGCGGTCGGTGGCTAGGGTTCAGCAAAGGAGGACAGCAAAACTATATTCAATTTCACTATCAAACCGATGATTGGTTACTGTTTGGGTGCGAAACTCAAGGACTGCCCCCAGAAGTCCTGAAACTGTGCCATGCTACCCTTTACATTCCCATGGCAGAGCCAGGGGTTCGGAGCTTAAATTTATCTGTGAGTGTTGCCGTTGGGTTGTTTGAGGCTCGTAAACAACTAAATCAATGGTGAGCAATGATTAAAAAATTGCCGCCTTTTCCCCTGCTTTTGCCCTCTGATTAATAAAATTTTTTTATCAGTTCCCGGATTGTGTCCCCGAGTCCATGTGATAGATTGTAGCGATTCGATCACATAATATTTATTAGGGACAGAAGTTGCTTTAAACCTAATGTTTTGCCACTGAACTCATTTTCTTAACCCCATCATGCATCCCCAAATGTGGCTAAGTGGGTGTAGATGTTTTGTGAAATGTTGGGTTGTACTTTTCGGGAAAATTGGTGTACATTCACATCTGGACTCCAATCAACATCGGTTTTCAACTGAGGTACACCTCGCGACCTCATCTGTCAACCTCAAACTGGATTATTGTTTAACAACATCACCAGTCATAACAGAGCGATCGATTGTTCATTCCAACCCATGACTTGTCGAAATCAGAAAAGCGAGGTAATCTGACGTAAGCAAGATTTATTGTCAGTGATCTGGATTACATCAATGAGTCGAATTGGCTCTTGTCATGTCACTGATAAATCCTTGATTGGTTCAAGGACTGTTAAGCGCTTCTCCATAGGAGGTTGTTCTTTGAAAGGGACAGTTCCAAATAACGATCCGTCGGTTTCTACACCTGAAATCTTACAGAGTCAGACTCATGTAGAAAGTTCACAACAGGTGACAGTCGGCAGCAACAAGGTTTATACCTCAGCCGCTTGCTTAGGGTTAGCCTTGGCTTCAGGGATGTTATTTCCTGACCACAGCAACGCTGCCACTGAATCCTCTGTGACTGCACCGACCCCAGTGATGCATCCATCGACTGACTCGAGCCATTCTGCTGCATCGGCGACTGAGTCGTGGCAACCCACGCTCCTCAGAAACCTTTCAGAGATGAACAGCAATAGCGGCTTGGCCGATCAGACGAGCGCAGATTACAAACCAGCAGACAAAGCGTTAGAAGAACATCTAGCAGACTCTGCGTCTGAGCCATCTGAATCTACTGTTTCACCGGAGTTACTCCCTCAGACGGTAACAGAACCTTACAGCACACTTCAGCCGGCTCCCGCTCCCGCAACGGCGACCCTAGAGATCTCTAGACCCTCGTCTGATCTCATGGAGTCTGAAGTGGCTTATCCCACTCCCCAAACGGTTTACGTTCAGCCGAAAACAGATGAGGCGAAGTTTTCTGGGACATCAAATCTTCCCGGCCCGGTTGTGATTGAGTCTGATCTGAGTGCTCCACCGATTTCAGGTGTTTATAACGTCACCTCTGGGGATACTCTGGCTCAGATCGCCAACCGACACCAAGTTTCTGTTGAAGCCCTCATTCAGACCAACCGCCTGACTGACCCCAACCATATTGAGGTCAATCAAATGCTCAAGATTCCCCATCACTCTCCGATTAATCAAGGGACTAAGTTAGGGGAGTCTAAGTTTGGAGGGTCTCAACCGTTCTCTGAACAGCCTTCTATGGAGCGTCAATTCCCTTCTGCTTTAGCTCCAGCAGAATCAAGTGTCTCGAGTGCCTTATTTAATCGCCCGGTCACCCCTTCTGTGATTCCCTCCGAGGTGAAATTGCCTGTCGTGCCAACAGCCCTGAAAGTTTCTCTGGGAAGCTCTGTCCTGTCTCACATGGCAGCCGAGACGGGAGATCAAGGGGAAGTGACGATGAGAGCCTTGGCTTCGCGTCAATCCCAGCAGAAAAACGCGAGTCCTAAACCTTTAGTGATCCCATTGCCGACGGCTCCGTTACTATCAGATGAGCGCCGATTAGGTGAGTCTCAAGCCAACGCTGCCTTTCAGCAAGAAGAACTCACTGGATCTGATTCTAAAGACTTCAGCGCCCTCGAAACCAAAAATTCAACGAAAGTTTACACAGATCGCCTGCGGGCAGAAGTGAACCGTCTCAGAGCTGAGTATCAGGCGCAAACCACTTACAAATTGGTGAATGCCTCTTGGGAACCGCAAGCAGAAACGACTGAGGTTCAAACCCCAACGATGGTTCAGCTAGCGGATCGTCTGCGGCGTACTAATCCGGAATTTGCCCCTCAAGTTGAAGATCAAACTAACCCGCCTGCAACTGAGCCGTTGGCTCAGGCAGAACCTCAAACCTCTGAATTGATTCTTGAACAGCTTCAAGAGGCTTCCGAGTCGAAGAATGAGGTTGTGGCGACAGCTCCCCTAAGTTCGAGTGCTTATGATCCGTTGAAAAATCCTGCCATTGGTCGGATTGTTTCTCCGGAACTGCCGCCTCTACTGGGACCCGATGCCTATCTTCCCGGTGGCTCTATGCAGTTTAAAGGCTATATTTGGCCTTCTCAAGGAGTCCTGACCTCAGGATATGGTTGGCGGTGGGGACGGATGCACCAAGGTATTGATATTGCTGGCCCCATTGGTACACCTATTGTGGCGGCAGCTCCTGGGGTTGTTTCCTTTGCGGGATGGAATGACGGCGGCTACGGTAATTTAGTTGAGATTGAGCACCCCGATGGCAGCTTAACTCTCTATGCCCATAACAACCGAATTCTGGTGAATAAGGGACAAAAGGTGACTCAAGGTCAACAAATTTCAGAGATGGGAAGCACCGGCAGAAGTACTGGCCCTCACCTTCACTTTGAGATTCACCCCAGTGGTAGCGGCGCGGTTAATCCCATGGCACTGTTACCCCAGGAGCCGTCTAATATCTCTCAATACTAGAGTCGAAAAGAGGGGAAGTTCAGCGGATGTTCTAGGTTCTTCAGTTACCCTAGAACCACTTCCTCTTTTGAACCTGGGATCGAAAGTGGGATTAACAGTCTCAAACGATTTTCGGAAATTTTTAGAAAAATTGAGTCAATTTTGACTAATCTGTGTTAGAATAAAAAACTGTTGATGAAAATTTGGCTCTGTAGCTCAGTGGTTAGAGCAGGGGACTCATAAGCCCAAGGTCGCAGGTTCAAATCCCGCCAGAGCCACTCAATCCGCAGGGGTATGCTTTGGTTGAATGAAGCGTACCCCTAATATTTTTTGAACAGTTGCCTAGTTGTAGTCATTTCGAGTATGATATGCTTGTAACAAATCGTAAAATCAAATTTGGATGAAGTTGAGCTTGATCCAGATTTTGATGAAGATATCATCATCAAGATTAGTCAAGGAGAATATCAGTAATGACAGACGGATGTATTCGCGTCGGCCAAGAAGCACCGGACTTCACTGCAACCGCAGTCGTCGATCAAGAATTCAAAACCATCAAACTCTCTGAATATCGCGGCAAGTACGTCGTTCTGTTTTTCTATCCTCTAGACTTTACGTTTGTTTGCCCCACTGAAATTACCGCCTTTAGCGATCGCGCTGAAGAATTTGAAAAGCTGAACACTCAAATTCTCGGCGTTTCTGTCGATAGTGAATTTTCTCACCTCGCCTGGATTCAAACCGACCGGAAGTCTGGTGGTGTTGGAGATTTAAATTATCCGTTAGTATCCGACATCAAAAAAGAAATTAGTGCCGCCTACAATGTCCTCGACCCAGAAGCAGGAGTTGCACTACGGGGTCTATTTATCATTGATAAAGATGGAGTGATTCAACACGCCACCATCAACAACTTAGCCTTTGGTCGCAACGTGGATGAAACCCTGAGAACCCTGCAAGCCATTCAGTACGTTCAAGCTAATCCCGATGAAGTTTGCCCCGCCAACTGGCAACCGGGTGAAAAAACCATGAACCCTGATCCGGTTAAATCTAAAGTGTTCTTTGAAGCGATTGGCTAATTCTTAGTCATAATTAGGGTACAGCGGTTAGACCGCTGCTCCCTGCAATGCTTTTGGTGGAATCATTAATTATGCTGACTTCAACAGACTTTAGTGGTTTACTCAACCCACGATTCTTCAAAAACTTTCTGCCGATTCCCGCCACCAGTTCCCTATCCATCGGTCAAAAAACCCCAGACTTTGAACTGCCTGACCTCACAAACAATCGTACTGTGCGGTTATCCAGCTTTCAAGGAGACTGTCCGGTGGTTTTGGCGTTTACCCGCATTTTTACCGAAAAACAATATTGTCCTCTCTGTTATCCCCATATTAAAGCCCTGAACGAACAATACGAACAATTGACCAATCGTGGGGTTGAATTGTTGATGATTACCAGCACAGATCTACAACAAAGTCGAGTGGTTGTGCAGGATTTGGGGCTAAAAATGCCATTACTGAGTGATTCCAGTTGTCAGGTATTTCGGCAATATACAGTCGGTCAAGCCTTGGGTGCGCCTTTACCCGCTCAATTCATCTTAGACTCCAATGGCATTTTACGGTATAAGCATTTATTTTCTTTCCTCGAACCCAATGCCGAAATGAGTACCTTACTCTATGTTTTAGATCAACTTTAACCAGACTGCTATGCTGTCAATCTAGATATTACCTAGACTCAAACTCCAAAAATAATAATTTTTACTTAACTAATAAAGATTTAAAATTTAAAATATGTATATTTGTCAAAATTTCTTGATATTGTAACAAAAGATGATAGAGAGAAATAGCACGAATTTATAGGGGTTGACAGCTTAGGAGCCAGTTTGATATGCTGCCTATAAGAAAAATAATAGGGTTTTTATGTCTAAAAGATAAAATTAGGATCAATGTACTCTTCAAACCCTGATTTTATGGTATCAGACGTAGTCAATTGACGGAGTTGCAGCAGCATTAGAATGAGAGAGAAAGAACTATATTAAACGGGCTGCTTTGAGGCTGAGTTGACAAAAAAACAATAATATGCATATTGATCTCAGTCAAACCTGAATCATTAGAAATTTGAGTTGGAATAATTTTGGCATTATTTCAAAAAAAATCTCAAATAGAAATGGATGCGATAAAATCTAACACAATTCGTTGGTGAGGACGACCCAAAAGCCGGACCATCCCAGCCTTTTGAGAATAGCATTCTCCAGCCTCAATCTCCTCAGGCGTAACTAAACCCATATCCCAGCCTTCATTTAAAGTGAGTTGGTCTAAATTAACCACTAAACTGCCATAAAAAATGTGGCGAATGACTGTCGGTTGCTGATCTTGATAAAATTCTGTTAGTTGAGGCGCATGATAATCAATTTCCTCAACTAACTCGCGTTGCAGCGCCTCCAGGGGAGTTTCACCCGCTTCAATATGTCCGCCAAACAGTCCCCAAACTCCAGGATGAACAATTCCGGGGATATTATCCCGAAGCTGCATTAAGAACTTGTTCTCTTGGTAAAGAATAGCGAGAGCAACTTGTCTTGGTGTGTCAGTTGTCATTTGTGATTTGTTATCGATCATTTAGAGAAAGCAGGGATGTAGACTTTCAAGTATATGTCTTTCAGAATTATGCCCAAGAAAATTAGAGAATTAAAGCAAATGTTGTTAAAATCGGGTTTTATCGAGCGTCCAGGGAAGGGGAGTCATACGAACTGGACACATCCAGACTATGCTGGAAGAGTTACCATTGCGGGTAAGGATAGTGCGGATGCTAAACGTTATCTAGAAAAAGAAGTAGAAAAAGCGATAGAACAAGTCAAGAGGAAGGAACAAGATGGATAAACTGAAGTATCAAATGATTATTCAGTGGAGCGATGAGGATAATTGTTTTTTGGTGGCTCTACCTGATTTTCCAGGGCAATATTGGCGCACTCACGGCGAGACTTACGAAGAAGCTGTAACCCATGGCAAAGAAGCGCTTGAGTCTCTAATTATTTCTTATGAAGCGGATGGCGAACCAATACCCGAACCTACTGTTACCCCTGCTACTGTCTAAGGTGACAAAGATGCGTCGCCCTATATATCTTTAACAAATGACAAATCACAAATAACCAATAACCCAAAAAAAATACATAACTTCCCCTGTCACAAAACTAGATTAAGGTAGAAAGCAACTCAGTTACAGATGTGCTTCTGGTCACGGAACCACCTTAAACTAAAACAGAAAGCAGCACCAACAACAAAGACAATGGTTATGGGGATATTATCACGATACTGGATTTGGTTTGGAATTGACAGCTTGGGTCACTGTCAAAGCCGAGAAATTCCAGCCGCAAAAACCTTTATAAAGCAACACTTTTCTCAAGCCACCCCTGCTGAAACCTCCGTCAACTCATTCTCTGAATGGACTTCTCGACAAATTCAACAACAGCTTGTTCAGTGGCGAGGGGAAGCAGAACGAGCTTTGCTGGCGAATATGAGTCTACGTTGCTTTATTTCCAATCAACTGAAAGACTTCTGTTATAGTCTACAACAGCGATTTGGCAGCGTTCATGATCTCCAAGGTGAAGAACTCCTTCCCTATGTGCTTGACCCCCATTTAGAAGAAGATGCTCACCCCAGATCAGAATCTTTAACCAGCAAAATTCTGGAGACTTTTGAACCCAGTAAAGGGAATTTATCAACATGGACTATTCGCATTGCTAAAAGTGATATTAGAGTCAAGCAAATTTTACTGGAACATGGGATTGAACAAGTGACCGATTGGTTTATTTTAAACCAAACTTCTGTTGGACAACTGCAACGGATTTTATCAAGCCTTAACTGGACTCCAACAGAAATTGAACACAACTTAAACTTGTTGAATCTCTATCATCAAGTGTATCGCCAGCAAATCTTGGAAGATCGGCAAAAAGGCTCACGGAAACGCTATCCAGAACCCAGCCAAGAACAACTGAGTCAAATGGCAACCCTACTGCCAGACATCGGTCAAGAAAATCCAGAAAAAGTGTTAGCTCAGTTGCAAAATTTAGCACACATCTTACGGGAGAATCGAATACAACGAAAAATTCAACCGCATCAGTTTTCAAAACAGAATGCCTACCCCCATAAGTCCGCGAAAACATCTTTACAAGAATTAAATACTTCCTTAGCGGATGCCGTTAAAGCAGTTATTGAAAATCGTTTAATCTATTATCAAGCGAAGAAAAAAAACCCGAAAGCGCAGGAAAAAGCTAGAATCAAAATTGAGAATTTTATTAGAGCTTTGCATTGGTTTCATTGTCAGGGAATGTCCATGAAGGAAATTGCAGATCGCTTAGGATTTAACGATCAGCCGAGGGTGACTCGTTTATTAGAGTTAAAACAACTTCGCAGCGATATTAGACGTAATACGGTTCGGTATTTATGCGATCGCGTCACGCAATTAGCACAGCAAAAACAGGAGATTAACTCAGAACAGCTACAAAATTTAAGTGCAAAAGTCGAGGAGGCATTAGGGGAAAAAATCGATCAGGCGATCGCAGAAGATCGAAAAACAGCCAGTACCGGAACGGCTTATCGTCAACCCAGTCAACTCTCTAAAACTATATGTCAATATTTAAAAACAGCCGTTTTTCATATTGATAATCAGTCTTTAAAAATTGACCAACTTATTCAGGAGGATTGCAAATGTTAATGGATTTATTTAATGATTACGCTCACGAGTTTATTGAATTAGAAGAAACCGTTGAAACCCTGACTTTAGAGGCTGAACAAATTGATCTAGCTTTACAATTCAGTCAACAAGCTCATCCCGATCAAAAATGGTCAGTTTATCTGCAAAAATTAGCACAGTTTGGCTTTGAAAAATGGCTGCAAAAACGTGAACCACGGCTTCAAATTCATCCCCCTATTTCCAGTCATGGTTTAGAAACAATTTGTCAACTGCAAGTGGGAGAATTTAAAGTTTGTATAATCCCAGTTAATGGCTTTAGTGAAGTAGAGATTATGATTCCCAGAGCAATTGTAGAATTACCCGAATTTGCGGCTCATTTTTATGTACCCATTGGAGTAGCAGAAGATGTAGACTTAACTGCTGTTCTTGGCTTTATACCTTACAATCAATTAGTCAATTACCAATCTCAACTTCAGCCTTTAATCGATTGGACTTATGCAATTCCTAGAGAATGGTTTAACCCAGATACGGATGAATTATTGCTCAATTTACAATGTTTAGCACCATCTTCTATACCCTTACCGGCAATTCCTGAGAATCGACAGGCTGAATTAAATACAGTTAAAACTCAGTTAGAAACCTTATTACCCCAAGCAGTTAATCGTCCTTTATGGCAAGTCTTAAATTGGAATCAAGCCAAGGCTTTACTGCCTCATGCTGAACTGCTTAATTGGTTGAGGAATTCCCAAACTTCCCTGGCTATTTCTGAATTACTACAGTTACTGACGCAACCCGCAATTGAGTTAGGAACATGGCTACAAAATCAACTCGATGATGTTAGTCAAAGTTTAGCATGGCAACCGTTATCTATTCCTGTGATGCGGGGGAGTTCACTCACAGTTTCACCATCTATATCCCCAGTTGTTGAGTTAGAAGATATCCTTAGCCAGCTCTATAGTCAATATCAAATTCAAGTTTCTACAGAAGCAGCTTGTCGGCGGGAAAGCTTACCGAATGATGTTCAGTTATATGCGATTACCTGGTTACAATCCCCGCAAGAATGGGTATTATTATTAATTGCAACTACTCCCACAGAAGTAACTTCTTCCCCTACAATGCAATGGCGGATTAGTGATGAAAATCAGGTATTAATTGAGCGAAAATTACAGCCTGAATTGGGTCAAACGTATCTCTTTACTCAAATCGTGGGTGAAATCGGTGATAAATATTTAATGAATCTGACGATTGATGAAAAATCACAAATCACCCGTGTATTTAAGTTTTAATTTGAGGGAAAAGCACAATGAAATTTAAGTTAAAAGTGCTGCAAATTAATTCCCTATGTGATTTTGATTTGTCCTGGGGAAACGGCTGCAACCTCAATATTCAACTAGAATACTCCACGTTGTTAACCCATTTGTATTATCAATGGCAACAGGCTTATTTTAACTATTATACAGGTTTACGCGGCAAAGTTACAGAAGGAGCGGGTACAGCGCCCCCAAAAGACTGGCGAGCTATTTTAGTGGAAGCTGAAGCGAAATTATTAGACCGATTTTATCATTGGTTATTGAGTCCTGAATTGTTTCCCATCCGCCGGGAAATTGCCAACGCAGCCAGCCGTAGTGATGTGAAATGGGTGGATGTATTTCTCACCTGTATTTCCTCTGAATTAGCGCGTTTTCCTTGGGAAACCTGGCAAATTGGTACTGATATTAATGCAGGCAGTAAAATTCGGATTGCGCGTACTCCTAATAATATTCAATATGAACCGGTTCGTCCGCTACGTCGGAAACCGAGAATATTAGCGATTTTTGGGGATGATACGGGGGTAAATTTAGAATTAGACCGACAAGCTTTACAACAAAAATTTCGTCAAATTGCTCAGATTCAATTTGAAGGTTGGAAACAGGGAGAAACCGATAGTAATGCCTTAAAAACTCGAATTTGTCATGCTATTGCGGATAAAAAAGGTTGGGATATTTTATTCTTTGCAGGTCATAGTAATGAAGCCGGATTAATTGGGGGAGAACTGCGAATTGCACCCCAAATGGCTATGTTTATTGCAGAACTTGAACCCTGTCTCAAACAAGCCAAACAAAATGGATTACAATTTGCTATTTTTAACTCCTGTAGTGGAATTGATATCGCCGAATCTTTGATTAATTTAGGACTGAATCAAGTGGTGGTAATGCGGGAACCCATTCATAATAAAGTCGCTCAGGATTTTTTACCACAATTCTTGCATTGCCTAGCAGAATATAAAGATGTTCATGAGGCAATCAGGGAAACTTATGTATTTTTTAAACAACAAGAAAAACGCCTTAATTACCCATCATCTTATTTAGTCCCTTCTATTTTTCGGCATCCCGAAGCTGAATTATTTCATTTACAAAGATCCCGATGGTGGCGGCTACTCTGTCCTAATCCAGTGGAAGGAATAGCATTAACCAGTGTTTTAGCAGTTAGTTTATTATATCCGATTCAAGATAAACTCATTGATTTTCGTCTGGCTAATCAGGCACGATACCGAGAACAAACAGGACAAATTCCTCCACCTCAAAAAACTCCTGTATTATTAGTTCAAATCGATCAAGATTCTATTAATTATTCTCAGCAAGAAATTCAAGCTGTATGTCCTTTGAATTATCGCTATTTAGGTCAATTAGTTAATCGGATATCTCAGTTGAATGCTTCCGTCGTTGGTATTGATTATATTTTAGATCGAGATCAGCAACAACCTGAAAATGCAGCTTTCCTTGCTGAGGCAATTCAAACAGCGGTTAAACAAAATACTTGGTTTATTTTCGCGGCTTTAGAAACAGCTAATCCACCAGCAGGTATAAGTAATAGACTTGCTAGTTTAAATTGGAGTATGGAAGCAGATATTAATATTTATCCAGGATTTATGGAGCTATTATCAGCCAATGAAAACTGCGATGAAAGATGTCCATTTGCCTATTTATTGGCTTTAACACATCAATTCAATTCATCACCTGATTTAAATCAATTAACTCAGCCTCGTTTAAATAATCAAAACTCACTTCGATCTGAATTGTTTAAAATTCTAGATAATACTATATTGAAGGATAATTATGTTAATTATTTATATCAATTAAGACTACCTAAAATCACAAATTTATTTAAACTTCAATGGCTACATCCTATTATAGATTTATCTCTTCCTCCTAATCGAATTTATGAAACAGTTTCTGCTCAAGATATGTTAAATAGTAGTAGTGTACCTAGCAATATTAAAAATCAAGTGGTGATCATTGCACCAGGTGGATATGTAGGTGCTGGAATTGGTTGTGAAAAAGAAACAGAAGGAGGAGGAGATAACTTTTCCTTACCCAGTGCAATTGGTGTGTGGAAAGGCGCTTCACAAAACTGGTTTACTGGAGGAGAATATCATGCTTACATTGTTCATCATTTACTAACAAAAAGGCTAGTGGTTCCAATCCCCGATTTCTGGATGATTTTATGTGCGGCTTTGGTGGGGAAATATACCCTCATTATCCTTGAAGAAAATGCTTATCGCAAAAAACAGTTAAGAATTGTTTTAGGAGGTGCAACTCTTGTTTATATATTGGTTACTTTACAAATCTATATTTCTTGGAGTATTTTGATTCCTTGTTTTTTTCCAATTGTAGTATTCTGGAGTTATCTAATCGGAGGACGCAACTATGAATCTTAATAAAAAATTTATCAGCCAAGCTTTAATCATTATCTGTATAGTCACTCTGCCATCAATTTTACCTTTAAAAGCAGTGAGTCAATCTCAAGGTGTTTTCAGCCGTGAAAAAGAACCGGGCGGTGGTCGAAGCTGGGAAGAAATTGAAACTGTATTTCTAAACAAATCTAGTCCATTTGAAAGACCACCACGTCCAGCAGGCAGTCGATCTGGTAATCAAGGAAATACGGAATTTTGTCCAATTTCTCCTCAAGGTTTAGTTGACCCAGACCCAAGTCATTCTGAAAGTACAGTAGATTCTCCTATAGAAATCTGGAGTGATCGCCCTTTATTTATTTGGCAAGAAGATCGGGAAAAAAGTCAAGCAGTAGTGGTTTATTCTGCCCAAGGTTCTGATCGGATTTGGAGTCAAGAAGTTGATCCAGAAGATAATTTTATCGTGTATAACAATGAAACTCCTTTACAAGCAGGGGCAACATATCAGTGGAACCTGTTGCTGTTAGACTCGCAATTCCAGCAGAATTTTGCTAATATTACTTTTAAAGTCATGGATGCTGATAAACGAGAATTAATTAGCAAAGAATTAATGGCAATAGAACAACAACTGGAAGGGGAATCAGCAGAAGTTATTGCCTTAGAAAAAGCGAATTATTTTATTGAAAAGGGTCTTTGGTCTGATGCATTGCAAGTGATGTTTTTAGTGGATAATCCTTCCCCAGCGTTACAACAAGCCATAGACCGAATTAAATCCCACAATTTCTGTCAGACGGAGACAGACTCTACCCCATAACGTTTCTAATACTTCTGCCAAACGGATGGTGTGTTATTGCTTGAATCAGGTATAATAGGAAGAATGGGCAAGCCCAGTTAGATTAGATGACCTAGAGTAGCGGGAACGCACTTTCTCCCCCGATGAATCATTGGAACTATATTGTTACTCGTGCCACCTCAAAAAGCTCAAAAAATTGACTTGAATGGTGAATATCCTTGCCCCTGTCGGCGCAAAGGTCACCTGGTTCCCATTACTCTGACAGAAGCCTTTGGTTGCGATCGCTGTCAGCAAATCTTTGTTGTGGATGAAACGGGTTATTCCTTAGAACAACTCTCAACCCATTATCCTTATAAGCAAGTCTGGCGATGGACCGGCCATCAATGGAACCGCGCCACACCTGGAGTGAAAGCCCATTACTTGCCGTTAGCATTAGGAATTTTACTGGTTTTATTGGTGATTTGGTTGCCCCTGGCTTTATCCTCCCCAGGGCCAAGTATCCTGTTATGGGCGGTAGTGGCGGTGATATTAGCGATGCTACCCGCCGTGATGGTTTGGTTAGCTTATCGGCGTTGACATCATGGTAGTAGAGAATTCCAATCCCTTACCGAATATAACGATTGCTGTTCGTCGGACCTACGAAGCCAGTTTAACATTATCACAAATTCCAGGGGTTGAGCGAAATCAGGCATTGAAAGCCATGGCTCATGCTTTAGAACAGCATCAAAATGATATCTTAGAAGCAAATACTTTAGACTTAGAAGCTAACCGAGAAACGGGGATACCGGAAATATTAGGGGAATGGTTGAAACTCACCCCAGAACGCTTAGAAACAACTATCCAAATTTTACAGCGCTTAGGAGAATTACCCGATCCCATTGGTCGTGTGATTAGCGCGTCTTATCAACTGGAACAGTGTCAAACCTATTATCAACTGATTCCGTTAGGGGTGGTTGCTTTAATATATGAAGCCTTTCCCGAATTAGGGGCGATCGCTGCAGGTTTATGTTTGAAAACCGCCAACAGTTTATTATTAGTCGGGGGAACAGAAGCCTATCATTCTAACCAAATGATCACCCAAATTTTACAATCTACGTTAGAGGAGAGGGGGATACCCTTAGGGGGGTTAGAGATGATTCCTAGCCAAGAGAATGCACCCCTGCAAGAGTTAGTGACCCAAGACCAATATATTAACTTAATTATTCCTTATGGGCGACCCTATCTGGTGAATCAAGTGGTTCAACAAGCAACTGTTCCAGTATTAAGATCTGCCCTAGGAAATTGTTATCTGTATTGGTCGGCTACAGCGGGTGTAGACCTAGTTCGATGGATGATTTTAGAAAGTCATAGTAGTCAGCCGGATGCCGTCAATGCCATTGAAAAAGTGTTAATTGATCCCAACCAAAAACCAACATTTCTGACCCGACTTTGGAATAGCTTACTAGAAGCTGGTTTTGTCCTTAAAGGGGATTCCCAAATGGTGGAAACCTTTCCCGAATTAGAAGTAGCGGATGTGGCTGAATGGTCTCAACCTTATCTGAATAAAACGGTAATCTTTCGGTTTGCAGAAGATCTGCAACAAGGGATTACTTGGATGAATCAATTAAGTAGTGGTCATGCCAATTGCCTTGCCACAGAATCCTATGCTGAAAGTCGTCAATTTGCCCTGAATATTAACAGCGCCATGACCTATATTAATGCCTCTCCCAAGTTTTCCCGTCACCAAAATCGAGGGGATGCTATCTTTTTAGGAATGTCAAACCAAAAAGGCTATCGTCGCGGACTGATTGGAATTGAAGCCTTAACCACTGTACAACATATTGTACAAGGAAATGGTCGATTTTCATAGGTTTAAAAAATAAAATTTTGTATCTACTGCCATTACGGGAAACTGAGGAGGAAGTTGTATCTTTTGAACCTCAATAAAACTATTTTTTTGATAAAATCGATTTTAAATCTCATAAAATATGCCACTTCCTTCTGTGATTTTACCGGGATTTTTTGCCGCTGCAACAGATTATTATCCCTTAGAAGCCTATCTGAATCAACAAGGGTTTCCGGCGGCTACAGTTCCCTTACGTCAGCGAGATTGGATACCGACCATTGGCGGACGTTCAATGATTCCGATTTTGCAAAAAGTTCACGCAACAATTCAGCAAACTCAAGAAAAATATCAAGTTGAAAAAGTTAACTTAATTGGGCATTCTGCTGGAGGATGGATTGCTAGAATTTATATTGGAGAAAAGCCTTACACTATTCATGGTTATCCAGAAGAAAGTTTTATTCATTTATGGAATCAACGGCAATCAGTCTCAACTTTGATGACATTGGGTACTCCTCATATCAGTCAAGAACGCTGGACAAAACGGAATTTAGATTTTGTCAAAAATAATTATCCCGGTGCATTTTATTCCGATATTCGCTATATTTGTATTGCAGGAAAAGCAATCTATGGACAACGAAAACCCGGAACTTGGTTAGCCTATAATAGCTATCAGTTAACGATTGGGAAAGGCAATAGTTGGGGAGATGGCATTACACCCCTTGAAGCTGCCCATTTAACAGGGGCAGAAAATTTAACGTTAGCAGGAGTCTGGCATTCCCCCAGATCACCGGGAAAATGGTATGGTTCTCCTGAGATTGTTTCGACTTGGATAGATTATTTAAAAGAGTAACAATCATCAATAGTTTATTCATTTCCTATTGGAGAAGTCAACCACTTTGCAGAAATCAAAAGTTAGTATTCGCCAATGTATTCGCCAATTTAGTATCTAAGAAATTAATATTCTGATTCCCCACTCCCTATCCCCTATCCCCTACCCCCTACCCCCTACTCTTATGACAACATCAGATATTCCTACCATTAAACTGGATCAATTTCTTAAATATGTCGGTTGTGTTCAAACTGGAGGACAAGCTAAAATCTTGATTAAATATGGTGAGGTAGAAGTGAACGGAACCGTTGAAACTCGCCGCGGACGTAAATTAGTTTCTGGCGATCGCGTCACCGTGAATCAAGAACAGTTTATTGTAGACTTATAAAGCAGTTTTCTTTACAATTGAGGAATCACAAAACCCATTCCTAAAAGTAACCCTGTCCAAAAGTGAACGGCAACTGCGATAAACTTACAATTACTCACTAAATTAGGATGATTGTGATGTTGATTGACGTGATTACAAAGTTTAAGACTAGCAGGAATTCCCACTAAACTTAACAGGGTCCAAACTGGGAAAAAGCCTAATCCAACAAACAAGATAACTAGGGCAAATTGAAGGCTACACCACCAGGGTAATAGTTTAGCCCCAGTTGCTGTTCCTAAACGCACAATGGGCGATTTTTTACCCGCAGCAATATCATCTTCAACTTGATGAAAATGGGAACAAAATAAAATTAAAGTGGTGGCTAAACCCACAATAATAGAAGCCGCTAAACTTAAAATTGAAACCGTTTGGGTTTGACTATAGTAAGCAGCCGCAGTTCCCACCGGACCAAAAGCAAAAAAGCAAAGAAATTCACCTAATCCTTGATAGCCTAAACGAAAAGGCGGCCCTTGATAAAGATAACCCAAAAAACAACAAGTGAGGATGAGTCCCAAAACGGTAAAATCTTGCTGCCACCAACATAAGGCTAAAATCCCTAAGATGCCTAAGATTAAACAGAAATTGCCAATGGCAAAAATTAGAGGTTTATTCCCCGTTAAATTGACTAAAGAATGGGCTTTGTTTTTATCAATTCCGGTTTCTGAATCAAACACATCATTGAGAATATTTTCCCAGGCTAAAATGAGAATCGCTGAACTGAGAAATGTGGTAAAAATTGTCCAATTTAAAATTCGGGTTTGATACAAAGCAATCGCTGTCCCCACCCAAATCGGCATAATTGCCACACTATACATAGGGGGCTTAATCGCTGCTAGCCAGAGTTTTTGATTGGAGGTAGTAATAATTTTTGTCGTCATCTTTTTAAAAATTTATAATTTTAAAAAATCACTGTGTTTTTTGTCTCCCTACAGCACTGTTCAGATTATCATAGAACAAATCAAAGGCACACGTCCCCCTTTTTAAGGGGGATACAGGGGGATTATTTAGATCATATCCTGGTACAAACTGCTGTATCTTTCCCTCACCGCTAATTTAAATGTATCAGAAGGAACAATAGTAATTCCCCTGCGAACCGGTTTCACGGGTTGACGTTCAATCAGTTCTAACTGAAAGCGAGATAAAATTGTGGCAAGAATTAACTTCATTTCAAATAATGATAATGCTATACCAATACAACTGCGACTTCCACCCCCAAACGGAAAATATTCATAAGGGGAAAACTTATGATTGAGGAAACGTTCCGGTTGAAATTTTTTGGGCTGAGGATAAACTTGAGAACGATGATGGGCAAGATGAATACAAGGCACTAAAATGGTTCCGGGTTGAAACTGATAGGAGTCAATTTTAACAGTTTGTTGAACAACACGAGGTTGAGAAATTAACGCAATGGGATGAATCCGTAATGTTTCCTGACACACTGCGTTTAAGTAAGGCAATTGTGTTACAGTTAAGGGGTCAAGATTCTTCCCTAAAGATTGTAGTTCTTGCCGGAGTTTTTGACAAACTTGGGGATAACGATGAATCCAATAAAATGCCCAACTTAAAGCTGATGCAGTGGTATCATAACCCAGCAGTAATAACGTAATCAATTGATCGTGTAATTCTTCATCTGTTAAGCCTTTTCCCTGTTCATCTTGGGCGGCAATCAGTAATGAGAGAACATCTTCTCCCCCCATTTTCAATCGACGTTCAGCTATTTCATCATAAATTAATTGATCGATTTGTTGACGTTGATGTAAAAATTGCCCCCAAGGACTCCAAGTCCCCCAATTTTGTTGTAATAACGGCCAGAAAAACTGAATCGAATACAGCGGGGCATTCACCTGTTCTAAATAGGGTTTAATCAGGTTTTTCAGTTGAGTATAACGGGTATTGGGGTGTAAACCTAATACCACTCGGAGAATCACATCTAATACAATTTCGGCAACTGCATCCCGGATAGCTAATTGTGTCCTAATTATCCAATTTTCAGTCGCCTGAGTCGTAATCTCTTGAATCAGATAACCGTAGGTGGGTAGACGTTTGCCATGTAACGGCGGCATCAATAATTGACGCAGACGTTGATGACGTTTGCCTTCCTGCATAATCAGGGATTGAACCCCAGTCAAGGGTTTGAAAACATGAGTGATTTTCCCCAACTCAAAAGCCTGTGCTTCCGTTGTAAAGATTGCCTCAATGGCGCTTGGATGGCTCAGGAACACCACTGGCGGAGAATTTACCCCTAAAACCCTCAATGTAAAGCAATCGCCGTAGGAATTAGCACAGTTCTCTAGAAATTGGATGGGTTGACTAATGATTTTTAAGGTTTGCAGTAATCCCGTCCCCTGAGGGCCATCAGGCAGTAAGGTTGAAATTGTTTTTGTTGAAAGCACTGGATTCAATATCAGGTTAAGATGAACACTATTTCAGCAGAAATTGTAAACCAGTAGGCTTTAATCATATCATGTCAATGACTCACCATGACCCTTAACTTAGGGTTAAGATTTAAGTCATTTACTGTCTCAAATTACTTTCAAAAGACTTAATATTTGCATCCCTCAAAGATCTTGCTGCTGAGACAGATATAGCAGTACCTTCTTGGCTAAGAATATGGGTCTAAGCAGTAAAGCCTGTTATCATCAAATAATCACTGGCGCGTAGCGCTATAACAAGCCATAATAGATTAAAAAAAACAGCGATACAGAATGGGAGATTAAAAGATGGGGACATGGCTGACAGGGGGTCTAGTTGAACAACTCCTGACTTTGATCGGGGCGGTTGGATTTTTCTTACTGGCTTTTCAAGCATTGAGAAACTTAGAAAAGTAGGAAGAGTCAGTTATTCAGAGTAAAAATAAATCCCTAACCTGTCAAAAGATTAGGGATTTATTAATGTTATTCTGTCAAGCGCTATCCATCAAAAATTGGGATTTAAAACTATTTGTTATCATCCCAATTTTCAATTCATTTAACTGCGATCTGTTGCTGCCACAGGTTCAAAACTGGGAACAACCAAATCTTCATTTTGTTTGGTGAGTTGGTTATACAACCGTTCAGTATTGGGGAAATTCGCCGCTGGCAGAGTGGGGAAACGACGATAAGGAACCGTGTCCTCACCGAAGAATTGAGCATATTCCACGCTATTCACCATGGCATTGATGAAACCCTTTAACCCTTGAGTGGCTAAGATTTGGTTATACTTACGAATTTCCGCTTGATTTTGCGGCGCACGACCCAGGAAGTGCTTGGTCCCTAACTCAATCACTTTAGTATTGGGATAAGGGGTGTAGAACTCTTTAATGTACAGAGAAGTACTACCCAACGCTTCGATAAACTCTTTCAGGTTAATCTCACGGTTGCCCAACTTACTTTCAAGGGCGGTAAACTCATTCTTGACCACATAGGGATCAATATCCCGCTCAAAGATTTGACGATAAGCCGCTTGAATTAATACCTGCAACGCGACTTTATCTTCCGTATTGGTTAACTTGAAGATCTTCGTTTGTTCCCGCTGCTTGCTGACACCCTGTTTGACACGGTTATTGAACTCAATCTCTCCCTTCATCTGGTCAGGTGTACCCAATTCCACAAACCGTGGAGTCACCTCAGCTTGAGCCGCAATTTGAGGCATTTTCTCAGCCAATGTCCCCACCCGCATGGTTCTTAAGGAGACACCCGCAGGGGTTAAATAGCGCTCGTATGGAACCGTATCTTCTCCGAAGGCTTCATTGTACTCCAGGGAGTCAATCATGGCATCTATCAGGGCGTAGAAGCCTTTCTTGGCACAGATATCAAAGTAACTGTTAATTTCCGCCCGACCATAAGTAGGACGACCTAACAGGCGACGGTGAATATATTCAACCGCTTTACAAACGTACAGAGAAGTCCAGTACATTTTGCGGAAGGTATCCGACTTAGCTAAGGCGCGGATAAACTCCCGGACGGTAATGTCACCGTTTTCCAGTTGAATTTCAGCGACTTTCAAGCCTTCGCCGTCGTAAACAGCTCGACCAAACACTTGCAAATAAGCGGCGCGAATTACTTTTTGAGTGGAGCTTTCTGAGTATTTGACACTCGCCCCATTTCCGCCACCGATGTTGCTGTATTTACTATTAATGTAGCCACCGGGCAGTTGATCCAGCTTAAACACTTTTGGCCCTAAAGAACCGGGATTTTTCGGACGAGCCGCCGGGTTACTCAGTTGATTATCAATTCCAGCACCGTTGCGAATTAAAATCCGCCGGGTATCTTTGCCAAAAGGAGCCGGACTATTTTTGGGGTTACGAGTTTCTTTCGGGAAAATCGCACCAAACTGAATTTCTAAGGGATCATTACCTTGACCATAAACGTGTTGATCTGGTAACGGTTGATCGTAGGAGGCAAACAGGGTGACAAACTGCGGCACTTTCCGGAAAGGCGCACTGTAATTAAACAGGTCAATTTGTGGTCCCCAGTTGCGGCATTCTTGGGCTTCTTGGCCTAAACCCCGTAGATAAGGAACCGTTTCTTCTCCAAAGTAATCCGAATACTCTTGAGAATCTACCATCGCATCTACTAACCCTGCCAAGCCTTTGGCAGAGATAATATCGAAATATTTGGTAAATTCTTCTGGAGAACTTAAACCCCTGCCCAGGAAGTGACGGGCTGCCAATTCCACCACCCGACTATTGACAAAAGGTTCATAGAACTGCTTGCGATATAACGGAGACTTACCAATGCGGCGAATAAACTCCTTCATGGAGATTTCGCAGTTTTTGACTTTGGACTCCAAATCAGACAAACCGAGGCTGTAAGCCCTCGTAATATCGCGCTCAAACACTTGCCGATAGGCTGCCTTGACTGCATTCAGCTTTTCAGACTGAGATAAGCCCGGTTTCATCACAAACTTCTGACGACGTTCCGCAGCCGCGTAATAAATTTGGGGCAGTTCTAACCCTTGTTGGTCGCTGCTTTGGCGTTGACGCAGTTTATTGGCAGGTGTAGCCGCCTCAAACTCAACAATCACAACATTAAAGTATTGCTCAATAATGCTGAGGGCTTCTGCATCCCCTCTAAAATACCCCATCGAGGCACGACGCATTTCTTGCAGGGCCACCAGAGTGGCTGCACTAGAGCAAGCATTTTCAATAATTTCCCGCAAGCCGCGTACGTTTACCGTCAGAATATTGGGGTCACCCGCAACAATGGCATAAGTGGTGTAACGCAGGAACCAGCTCATATCCCGCAAGGACTTGGTCATGTTGCTCGGGCCATAACGCGCCACGTTAATCGGGCTAAACCCTGGGGGAATTCGCACCGGAGCACCCGCGCCACCGCCGCCACTGGTACCTAAGAAGGATTTAATGTTGTCAAAAAATCCACCACCGCGCTCTTCAACATAAGATACCGTACCCAGTTTGATGCCTTCGGAGACATTCATCTGAGTCCCCATAGCCCCCACACTAACCATTTCAGGTTCATCCGCAGGCTTTTCTAAAAATGATAGAGGAGATCCTCCTGTAAAGATGCGGTTAGCAGCACGAGAGACGATCAGTTCTGAATTTTGGGTCAGAACTTGGGCAATCTCTAAGCGCTTCGCACCAGAGCTAAAATAGGTAGCTAACTCGCTTAGCTCACTACGGCCCAAGAAGCGATCCTGTTGCTCAGCTTGAGAAATCGTTGAAACCGGTACAGTTTGATAAAGTTGGGGACGGGCAACGGAGCCGCCACCACTGGCTTTAATAGTCATTAGATTTTTTCTGCTCCCTACTCAGAATTGCGACAGCATTTTGATCGGACTGTTCTCACCTCTAGGGATGAATCAAGGAGACTAAGCACAATCACTTAGTAAGAACACCCCATTTATTCCCTGGAGCGATCAGCCGAGTTAATCTTATAAGATTAAAATGTTTTCGGTTGATTACTGGGCATTTGTTAAAAACCGTATCGAATTTTATTGTATAGAGTTCGGAGAACTTATCTTAGAAAAAAGAATAAGATTTATTACGAAAACCGTTTCTGATTCTCCGTTTCCCTGACAGGCTATAGGTTATAGGAGTTAGGTCTCAGGGAGAAGTGAAAGGGCTTCTGTGCTCAACCGTTATATGTCAAGTAGGTCATTAGTCCTGTTGTTCATACTCTACTCAGACCTCCTGGAACGAAATATACTTTTCCATTAGGCTATTGACAAATAACCCATTAAAGATAACGAATAACAAGTAACAAAGGACGAATGACTCGTCATTTTAGGGAATCAATTGAAAGATGGATCAGATCAGCACCGCCGTTAAACAGCTTTACGACACTTACCCCTTTCCCCCCGATCCGTTATCGGATGAACCCCCTCCGGGTTATAATTGGCGCTGGTGTTGGTCCGTGGCTCATAGTTTCTGCACCGGTCAAACGCCACAGCAACAGCAAATTCGCATCTTGGATGCCGGCTGTGGTACTGGATCAAGTACAGAATATTTAATTCAACTTAATCCCGAAGCCGCAGTTCTTGGCATTGACCTGAGTGAGGGAGCTATCAACGTCGCTAAAGAACGCTGTCAACGCTCTGGCATTTCCACAGCAGGTACACCCGTCCCTGAATTCAAGCGTTTGAGTGTTTATGATATCGATCAACTCGACGGACAGTTTGATTTTATTAACTGTGTCGGGATGTTGCATCATTTACCCGATCCCATTCAAGGTTTACAAAACCTCGCCTCAAAGCTCGCCCCTGGGGGATTAATTCATATTTTTGTTTATGCTGAGTTAGGACGCTGGGAAATTCGACTGATGCAACAGGCGATCGCCCTCCTACAAAACAAAGATGCTGTAGACTATCAAAAAGGGGTTAAAATTGGCCGTCAGTTGTTTGCCACCTTACCAAAAGATAACCGTTTAGTAAACTACGAAGCCACCCGTTGGGCGATGGAAAATCAGCGAGATGAATGTTTCGCTGATATGTATGTTCATCCCCAAGAAATTGATTACAATATCAAAACCCTATTTGAACTGATTGATGCTTCCGGTTTAGAATTTATTGGGTTTTCTAACCCAGACTATTGGAACCCAGAACGGTTATTGAGTCAATCTGCCGAACTGATGCAGCAGGTTCAAGTTTTAAGTGAACGCGATCGCTATCGTTTGATCGAATTACTCGATCCTGAGATTAGTCATTATGAATTTTTCCTAGGAAAACCCCCTTTACCTCGTGCCAATTGGTCGGATGATCAAGCTTTAAAAGCAGCCATTCCTGAAATTAGTCCTTGTCTCAATGGCTGGCCCGCCCAAACCCTATTTGACTCTAACTATCAGCTTGCCAGTTTATCAGAAGCCGAGTATGAATTTATGCAAGCCTGCGACGCTAACCAGACTGCACCAAAAACCGTTGGGGAAATTCTAACTCAAGTACAATTAGATTTAGCAGGCGTGCGATCGCTTCAGTCTCGTCAGTTTATTCTGCTGACTCCTGGTTAATACACTAGAGTTAGGGTGTAGGGTGTAGGTAGTAGGGGGTAGGGAGGCATGAATGATATCTCTCCCTACTGCCTTATCCTCCCCATCGATCTCAACCCCCAATAAAGTGCGTGACAGCTTATGAAACAGCCTCAATATGAACGGAAATCACCTGTTGCCATTGTCTCCGGTATTGCAGTCTTACTGGTTGCGATCGCTGCCGGAGTCGCTTGGTGGACATTGAGTACCCGTCAAACTCCAACGCCGCCGGCTATCACCGACTCAACCCCATCCCCTACCCCCACGGTTCCTACTGAGCCAACCCTGACAGAACAGACAGTTGATATTTATTGGTTACAACCGGATCAAACGGGTCAATTACAATGGGTTCCTACCCCTGTGGTTGTCCAAGCTGAGAACAATCCCGATGCCCTCTTAGCCGCCGCATTTAACCGTTTATTGGCTCAATCGGAGTCAGATGAGTTGTATAGCGAAATTCCACCCGAAACCCAGTTGCTGAGCCTCACAGCCCCAAATGGAGAGATTTATTTAGACCTCTCCTCAGAATTCACCGCAGGGGGCGGCAGTTCATCGATGATTGGTCGGTTAGGACAGATTATTTACACCGCCACCAGTTTAAATCCTCAAGGCAACGTCTGGATTTCTATCGATGGAAAACCCTTAGAATTATTAGGGGGAGAAGGTTTAGAAATTGCTCAACCGATGACTCGTGATATTTTTGAGACAGAGTTTGTTCAATAAAAAAGGCTCTTTAGAAGAGCCAATGTCTATGAGTATCAACCGCCTATGAACTGTCTTCAGTCGCTTTACCAATCTACAATCTGTCAAGCAAATTTCAGTAATTTACCTTTTGAATCTATTCTTGTATCCAGAGGTATATAGCGAAATAATTCCTTTAATAAGGATAGCAATATCAGAAGCTTTTTAAGATCTAATCCTTGATTAGATTGACAAGCTATTACAATTGTTTCAAAGATAATGCTAAACAGCGTTGGATTTTGATTTTGAGGCGAAAAAAGGCTATCATCACGAGACTCATTACATTCACGACAAGCAAGCATTAAATTTACTCGAGCATTAGGGCCTCCTTTGCTTTGAGGTATTAAATGTTCAACGGTTAGTTGTTCTTTGGTAAATAAATGTCCACACCAACAACAGCATGATCCATAATCAAGAATGAGCTGAGCTTTGCTATTATGTTTTTGTCTGGAATTCATCATTGAATCTCCAATACTAAAAGTTAATTAGCATCGGAATATCGAATACAAGAAGATAGCTCGCTTAAATCAGCGAGAAACGACTTCCTGAACTTGATGATATGCGTATCAAACGTACTACCTAACAGAAGTAATACCTATGAGACGAACATCCAAGTTAGAAGATCCTAATGCATAGGATATTCTAATGCATAGGTCGATCAAAGCACAATTCATTAATTTTGTCAATATTTTAGTGCAAACACGATCTTGTCGGTTGGGTTTCATGCTTCAACCCAACAAACCCATTCCTCTGCTGCTATTACTAACTCTAATTGACTCCCACGAGCAAAATTGATGAAACAAACACACTATCTAACCACAACTGTTCAGAGTGGTAACTGTCTTGATATTACCCTAAAACACAGTCATAAGTCCTTGCAGTAGCAACGATAATCCTATCTGCGGGATCTTTATGAAATTCCCCTGGTAAAGAGTAAGATTCAATTGCGATAGCAGGGGTAATAGGAACTAAAAGGGTTCCTTCTTCAGCCAAGGCGATAGAAAACCACTCGTTCAATGGTAAAGGAAGAACTAACCGACCTTTATTGACTAATCTTGAAATTTCAAGAAGACTAATAGTAGATATTCCCATCCCATTAGTACGAGAAAAATCAATAATTTCTTTCTGAAAACTCGTCAGCTTAGGAGAGTCTTGGTTCCACCAAATCCAGATATGAGTATCCAGAATAATCATTCTTTTGACCTATCCCATTCATTAGTAGCCTTGTAGGTTGGGTTGAAGTATGAAACCCCAAAATGAGTATCCAGAACAATCATTCTTTTGACCTATCCCATTCATTAGTAGGGAGTCCTGACTCTTCGGGAGTTCCATAGAATATAAAATGCTCTGTACCCGCTAGAGTCTGCTTGCATTTTAGTTTAGTTTCTGTCTCTTTGATAGTAGAACTCAGCTTGTCTTGGATGACTTCATTCAGAATTTCTGAGGCTATATCTTCTACAGACATCTGTTTAAAAGCCGCAGCCTTAATCAAAATCTGTTGAGATTTTTGGCTAAGATGAATATTTGTACTGATCATGGGTAGTATCTCCAAATTGCATGATTTTTGCTCTATACTCTACATTAATTGTGACACTCCCTGACCTAATTTCTTGATTATACTCTTGAGGCGATCGCGCTATACACGGCAATCGCACTTGACAATCAAGACAGTCGCTACTTTACTTTAATTCAACTCATTAAAAATAGCCTGCTGAATTGGCTCAGAACTTAATTCTCGACCAATAAAGACTAAGCGAGTTTGGCGAGGTTCATCTTCCAACCACAAGCGGTCATAGAAAGAATCAAATCGATTGCCAACGCCTTGTAATACCATTCTCATCGGTTTGTTGGGAACATTCACAAAACCTTTAATCCGATAAATTTCTTGCTGCTGAACCAATTGACTGAGTTTTTCAGTCAAGAGTTTAGGATCAAATGATTGATCTAAGGTGAGTTGAATAGAGTTAATACCATCATCATGGTCATGTTCTTCTTCATGGTCGTGATGGCTGGGACGATGATCTAAATTATCTTCAACAGCCGCATTAAATCCGAGCAAAACATTAGAATCTATCTCTCCTTGATGACAGGGAACAATTTTTACACCCGTTGGTACTTCCTGTTTTAACCAACTCTCAACTTGACTTAAATTCGTTTGATCCAGTAAATCGGTTTTTGTTAATAAGACTAAATCTGCACAGGCTAATTGATCTTCAAATAACTCTTCAATGGGGGTTTCATGTTCTAAGTTAGGATCAGCTTGTCGTTGCGCTTCTAATGCCGCTAAATCACCCACTAATGTTCCAGCAGATAACGCCTGGGCATCGACGACAGTCACTACGCCATCAACGGTTGCACTATTGCGAATTTCTGGCCAACGAAAGGCTTGTACTAACGGTTTAGGTAAGGCTAAACCCGATGTTTCAATTAAAATTGCATCAATTTGATCTCGCCGTTTTAATAGGGCTTGCATCGTCGGATAAAACTCTTCTTGAACCGTACAACACAAACACCCATTATTGAGTTCAACGATATTATTTTCTGGGGTTTCTTCCTCATCACAAACTTGGCAAGACCGGAGGAGTTCTCCATCAATTCCCACTTCACCAAACTCGTTGACTACAACTGCAATTTTTCGGCCTTCATTATTTTGCAGGAGATGACGAATGAGGGTTGTTTTTCCTGCCCCTAAAAAACCGGTAATGACAGTGACTGGAATTTTATGCATATTTTTCAAACAATCAATAATGACAAGTTAACTTTAGCAGTAGAAAAAGCAAATAGGGAGTAGGGTGTGGGAGGTGGGGTGTAGGCATTTTTGAGGGAACAGCGGATCTGGGAATTTTAGATTTCTCCTCATCTGCCTTGTCTCCCCATCTCCTCGTCTCCTACTCTTCTCATCTCTCCCAATCATTCTTGTGAAGAAATGAAAGAAAACGTTACAATCTTACTAAGATTAAGTAATGAATAGACCATGATGGCTTTCTTTCGTCAATATATCGCCCCTCTGATTGTTGTGTTTATCTTTCTCTTAGCCCTAGTGGCTGTCAGCGCCCGTATTTTCCTCCCCAGTGATATGGCTGCCCCTGCGCCTGTGAGTGAAATTGAGTTTCCGGCAGAAGCTAGTTAAGTTAGTCACGACTGAGAAAATGGATGAGAGATCATCAGGAATTGACTCCAGGTTATCAACTCCGTCGGGGTTCCGGTTTAGATCGGGCATTATTACTCAAGTTTATGCATTATACTTATGAGGAACTGTATCCTGATCAAGATTTTAGCCATTTAAGCCAAACGGTAGAACGATATTTTTCCGCTGATACCCCATTATGGTGGGTGGATGTCGCTACAGAAGCGCCCACGTCTCAACCTTTAGGTTTGCCTCATTTGTCTCACCCCACTCCCATCGCTGGCTTATGGATGGGCAACGCCATTGATCAAGTGGAAGGCGATCGCATGACCCATATTTTCCTACTGTATGTTGCACCTCAACACCGTCGCAGGGGGATCGGTTCAGCTTTGGTTCGTCACGCGGAACAGTGGACCAAGCAACGGGGCGATCGCAAAATCAGTTTACAGGTGTTTGTCCAAAATCAACCCGCCCTTAACCTCTACAACAAATTAGGGTATCAACCCCAGTCTACTTTGATGATTCGGACATTATCTTAAACAGATTGTACCGTAATTATAGTAATGATAAAACCTGAGGAATTGAAGTCAGCAATTTCTGATTGAGTTTTGACTTTTTATTAGCTTGTTGAAGTGACACTCATTAGAGTTACCACAAAAAAGCGACTGTTATCATTTTAATTCCCAAAGCTAGACTAAATAGTATCAAGGTTTTAGAGATGATTTCTCAAGGGAGAAATTGAAGTTAAACCTTTACTATCCTAAACTAAGGAGTGTTTTAAAATGACTACATCAACTCTGTCTGCCGCACAAAGTTTACCGCTTTTAAAAGAAGGGGATAGTGGAGACGCGGTTCGGTTTCTTGAGCAATTGCTATCTTCAATCTATTGGTTTGGCTTACCCGTTGGCAGACCTTCTTTGATTACCACTAATGTAACATTTGATGGCAATTACGATAGTCAATGCAAGCAAATCGTCACTGAGTTTCAAGAAAATTATAATGCCACTTTTCCTTTTCCATCCCCTACCATTAAAGTTGATGGAATAGTTGGATCTGAAACTTGGAAAGCTTTAGGTGATGCTATTTTTAAATATACTTATTAAAGCCACCTCTGTTACAGCGGTATTGATTAAGTAGATTACCCCCATTTAGACAGCCACCTCCTTTGTAAGTGGCTGTTTGTTGAGTGTATATTCTGCAAGAGTGAGTTGTCATTATTGGTGTGATTCCTGAAATTTAATCTTCCATAAATTCAGAATACCAAGGGCTAAAAATATAACTGATAAAATTAGATAAAGTGCCGTCTCTCCCCCAGTTTTGTTGGAGGTTATAAACCGCTTGTAAAACCCCCCATAATCCTAGTGAAAACAGCAGTGTAAATCCTTTAAAAAACAAGATTGGAGCTAATAGCATTCCATAGCATTCCTAAGGATCTTTCCTGAATCATTAAAATAGCACTTATCATAACTGATTTAAAAAGCCAATTCCTGCACTAATTAAAGATAAACATGAGACTAAAAACCACAAGATTTTTTGAGTTTTAAGGGATTTAATCATTTTGTATTTTTTGTCTAATTTCTAGATCAAAAACGAATCAAAAACTATTAAGACCTATCCAATAATAAGTTGTTAGGCTATCGGCAAACAAAACTGAAATGTACTCCCTTGATGGAGTTTACTTTTAACTTTAATTTTACCCCCTTGAAGTTCCACTAAACGACGGGCGATCGCTAAGCCAATTCCAGTGCCGCCAGAGTGACGACTGCGGGAACGTTCTGCCCGCCAAAATCGTTCAAAAACATGAGGTAAATCCGCTTCACTAATGCCAATTCCAGTATCAATTACCGCAATCCAAACCCAGTATAAATCAGCCCAAGCTTTCAGAGTAATTGATCCAGTTGGTGTGTAAGAAATAGCATTACCCATTAAATTGACTAAGACTTGTTCTGTTCGATCTAAATCTGATAAAGCTAGCGGTAAATTGCTAGGATAATCTAAAGTCAAAGTAGGTCCCTCTTCTAATAATTGCTCACTAAATCGTTCTACTAAAGATTGTAATAATGGACGTAAATCATGAGGCTTTAAATTAATTGGAAAATGTCCCGCTTCAGCCTTTGAAAGTTCCTGTAAATCACTCACTAATCGTTCTAAGCGTCGCGTTTCTCGAATTAACTGTTGATAGGTTTCAGTCGAAGGTTCAATTCTACCGTCTGCCAGTTCTTCTAAATAGCCTCTGACGATAGTTAAAGGGGTTCTTAATTCATGGGTCATATCACTAATTAATTCTCGTCGCCGCTGTTCAATTCCTTGAATACTATCCGCCATTCGATTAAAACTGGCACTGAGTTGATCCAGTTCAGGAATCTCATTTCTTGCCATTCGTTGTTTCAGATTTCCAGCGGCAAAATTTTGGGTAATTTGTTTCATTTGCATCAACGGTTGAGTGATCCATTGTGCCACCCAATAACTGAGTAAACCAGCCGCTGTTGCCCCTACAATTACCGACCAAAAAGTACTACGATTCCATGTAGCTTCAAACCCACGCACTAGGTAAGTCCGCACCGAACGGGTATTAAAAAAACGGGTTTCTTCTAACCTTTCAAGTTGTAAAATAAACAGGCGAGGAGAATAGACTTTACTAATTAAAATAAAACTGCCTAAACCGACACACATCACCAAGAGATGAGAGAAAAATAAACGTGATCGCACATTAAATTTAGGCTGAAATTTAGACATTATATTGATTCATCCTCAAATTTATATCCGGTTCCTACAACAGTTTTAATAAACTGAGGATGAGCGGGATCGGGTTCAATTTTTTTACGGAGGCGGGCAACATGAGTATCTACCACTCGTTCATCTCCAAAAAAGTCATTTCCCCACAACCGATCAATTAATTGGGTACGGTTCCAAACTCGCCCTGGAGACTCCATAAAACTCATAAATAGTTTAAATTCTAAGGGGGTTAAATCCAATAATTCAGAAGTCTCTACTTGAATATGGCGATAGGCGGTATGTTGTTCTAAATCAAGGGTAAAATGGGCGGTACGTTGAAGGGTTTGTGCTGATCCGCCATGGCGTAAACTGCGTCGCAATAAAGCCCGGACACGGGCAACCAATTCTCGAGGACTAAAGGGTTTTACTAAATAATCATCTGCCCCCGTTGAAAGCCCAATTACACGATCAATTTCTTCCCCTTTTGCGGTTAACATGAGAATATAAGGATCAAGACTTCCCGGTTGCTGGCGAATACGGGCGCAGACTTCTAAACCATCTAAACCGGGTAACATTAAATCCAGAACAATTAAGTCTGGTTGTTGTTGCTGAAATTGCTGTAAACCCACCCAACCCTCGTGGGTAACTTCACAGGAAAAGCCTTCTGTTTCTAGGGTTTGTTGAATGAGTCGGGCAATGTCCCAATCATCCTCAATAATCAGAATTTTCATGGTTGTTCTTAGAGAACGCAGGAATTGACATCCTCTCTCCACCAAAACGACCCGATGGTAAGGGTGGTTATATCATAGTAAAAAACCACAAAGACACAAAGAACACAAAGATATTTTCTCTGTGTTCTCTATGTCTCTATGATAAAATCCTGACTTAACTTATCGGTTCAGCATTTTGCCGATACCAGTCAATGGTATTTTTCAATCCTTCACGAAATTCAACTTCTGCTTCAAAGCCAAACCGTTCTTTTGCCCGTTGGGTATCTAAGCAGCGACGGGGTTGACCATTGGGTTTGTCCGTTTGCCAAACAATTTCTCCTTCAAACCCCATCAATTCGCAAATGAGTTCGACTAAGTCACGAATTTTAACTTCGTGGTTTGTACCCAAATTCACGGGGTCAGGATCATTGTAGAATTGCGTGGCTTTGACAATTCCACGGGCTGCATCCGTAGAGTAGAGAAACTCCCGTGACGGACTACCATCTCCCCAAACGGGAAGGGTTTTATCCCCTCGTTGCTGGGCTTCGTAAACCTTGCGAATTAATGCTGGGATCACATGAGAACTCTTGGGATCAAAGTTATCCTCCGGGCCATATAAGTTCACTGGCAGGAGATAAACGCCATTAAAGCCATATTGCTGACGGTAGGCTTGCAATTGTACCAGCAGCGCCTTCTTAGCGATGCCGTAAGGGGCGTTTGTTACCTCCGGATACCCATTCCATAGATCATCCTCTTTGAAGGGCACAGGGGTCAAATTTGGGTAGGCACAGATGGTGCCGACACAGACAAATTTTTCCACCCCCGCTTGATAAGCACTGTGGATCAGTTGTGTGCCCATCATCAGGTTATCGTAGAATAGCTCTGCGGGTTTTTCCCGGTTGAGACCAATTCCCCCCACATGGGCAGCCAGATGGATGACAATATCCTGTTGATCGACAGCCCGTTGACAAGCCTCTAAGCTGCGGAGGTCATAGTCCCGCGATCGCGGAATCAGAATTTTATCTAACCTTGCCCCCGCTTGTACCAGTTGGTCAACGACCTGACGGCCCAAAAATCCCGCACCGCCGGTGACGAGAATTCGTTTATTTTGTAAATTGAGTGGTTCCATGGGTTTCGCTGTATTTGAGGGTTAAGCCATTAGTCGAAGCCGTTGCCTTGTTCCTTGCGATTTTTCAGGAGATACAGGTCTTCATCCACCATTAACTGAACCAGTTCCTCAAAAGTGACGGAGGGTTCCCAACCCAGCTTCTGTCTGGCTTTGGCGGGGTCACCGATGAGAATATCCACTTCAGCCGGACGCAAATACCGTTCATCAAATTTAGTATATTTTTGCCAATCTAAATTCACATAACCGAAAGCAATTTCCAGGAATTCCTTGACGGAGTGGGTTTCATTGGTGGCAATTACATAATCATCCGGTTCATCCTGTTGCAGCATCAACCACATAGCACGAACATAGTCTTTTGCATAACCCCAGTCCCGCTTAGATTCGATATTACCCAGGTAAATATCATTTTGCATTCCCATGACAATCCGAGCCACGGCACGGGTAATTTTACGGGTAACAAAGGTCTCCCCCCGACGAGGGCTTTCATGGTTAAATAATATGCCGTTACAGGCAAATAACCCATAAGATTCTCGATAGTTCACCGTTTGCCAATGGCCATAGACTTTAGCACAGGCGTAGGGACTGCGAGGATAAAACGGGGTGGTTTCCTTTTGGGGAATTTCCACCACTTTCCCAAACATCTCCGAAGAACCTGCTTGATAAAAACGCACTTCAATGCCAGTCCGTTGTTGGTAGTCCCGAATGGCTTCCAGTAACCGTAACACCCCCATCCCCACTGCATCCACGGTATATTCAGGGGAGTCAAAACTCACCCGGACGTGGGACTGAGCACCTAGATTATAAATTTCTGTCGGTTGAACTTCTTCGAGAATCCGGCGCAGGGTGGTACCATCCGTTAAATCACCGTAGTGTAAGAATAAGCGGGCGTTAGGATCGTGGGGATCTTTGTAGAGGTGATCAATACGGTCAGTATTAAAGCAAGAACTCCGACGGATAATTCCGTGAACTTCGTAGCCTTTCTCCAGTAACAATTCACTCAAATAGGATCCATCTTGACCGGTAATTCCCGTAATTAAGGCTCGCTTTTGTTCTGTCATCTCTATTTTCTATTCTGGCTAATGATTGGATAGTTGCAGCACCAATTGCCGATTGCCTAGCAATTGCAAGACAGCCATCCAATACACCCTCAATTGAGCTGTCTTCGGCATTGGCTCAGGATTGTTGTCTGTTTTCCATCTTTTCCAACAAGCGACTGGGCGACATTGTGGGACACTTGCCCATTTCCTCTAGAGCGGTTGAGAGAAAGGTTTGCCCTCAAGATCTCTGAGGCAGGGAGCTATTTTCTGTTTTAACCGATTTTCTCAAACAATGTATAACGTTGAGAAAGGGTCGAAGCAGAATATAACTCATATTCGCGTGAGGGATTGGTGGGTCAACAGACAACTCACCGCTACCTTGGTGTTAGTATGCCCCGTTGTTTTTCGGAAAGATCACCACACCGACCGTTTTCATCACAATCAATAGATCACTCCAGCAGTTTTTAAAGTTGACATAGTGTAAGTCAATTTGAACTCGACGAGGATAGGGAATATCATTACGACCTGAAACTTGCCACAGACCTGTAATTCCCGGTTTAATGGTCAAAATTCGATCCATGTGACGGCCATATTTATGGAGTTCCTCAGCCACTAACGGCCTTGGCCCAACGACACTCATGTCCCCTTTGAGCACATTCCAAAATTGAGGAAACTCATCCAGGCTAGTCATGCGTAAAAATTGACCGATCCAGGTAATTCGCGGATCTTGTTTGAGTTTAAAGTTATCCTGAAATTCCTGGCGCAGATGGGGAGAGGTTTCCATCATCTGCGCCAATACTTCATCGGCGTTATTCACCATGGTTCTGAATTTGATGCAACCAAACGGTTTGCGATTTTTCCCGACTCTTTCCTGCACATAAAACACTGACCCTGGTGAACTGAGGGCAATTAACAGTGCAAGTAATAAATAAACGGGGGCAAACAAAATCAAAACCGACAGAGAAAACACAATGTCAAACAACCGCTTATAAACCTCTCCGTTCAAGCGCCTCGAAAGGGAGAGACTTCGGGTTCGGGTCTGACGTTGGTTATTTAAGGGAACAAAACCATGTCTGATTAGAGCACGTCGAAGTCCCCTACCGAAGATGAGTTGGCTGTTGGCAGTCATCTTACTCCTTCAATTCACACCACACACAGTCCTGATCATAAAGCCTGACGCGGCAATGCATCAGAAATGTAAACCCAAGGAAGTCCGAACTGAGATCGAACCTTTGGGTTTGCCCAGGAAGAAGGGATGGAATTCCCGTTGCTTCTAGGGCTAAGATCTCAATTCTGCCTACCTCCAATGCTTTGGCATTTTAGCGGATCTTGTCAGATGAAAATGTTCCAAGGCACTCCTTCACAAATTTAGAGTAATTTTGCTCAAACTGCTTTGCATTAAACTGCATTGCGTGAGTCTGAGCAATCTCAGAATTGAAATTTTTTTGTAATTGTTCAAAGGTATTGACCCCTGCGATGATATCGGTGACGGTTTGCTGGGGGAATAACACCCCTGTTCCGGAGTCTGGATATTGTCGCAGATCTCGAACGGTTTCTAGGGCACCACCCCGGCCATAGGCAATCACGGGAGTGCCACAGGCTTGCGCCTCGACTAACGCCATGCCGAAGTCCTCGCAGGCGGCATAAACAAAGGCTTTGGCTTCAGCCATATAGCGTTGAACCACTTCATCGGGTTGCCAGCCTAAGATTTGAATATGGGACTCTGCCATTTGTTGAATGGACTGCAATTCTGGGCCAGTTCCGATCACAATCAGGGGTCGTTTCAATTGGTTGAAGGCTTGGACAATTAATGCAATTTTTTTATAGCTGACTAAACGACAAACAGTTAGATAAAAATCCTGCTTGTTGGGTTCAAAGGGGAAGCGTTCCACATGAACAGGGGGATAAATCACAGTAGCTTGACGGCGATAACAACGCCAAATTCGACGGGCAGTATGATGGGAATTGGCAATAAAATAATCGACTCGGTTGGCTGAAATCACATCCCATTGCCGCAAGCGATGCAGCAGATAGCGAGTGAATAACCCCGGTAGTCCTCGCCCTGCTTTGGTATTTTGCAGATAGTCAAAGGTTAAATCCCAGGCATAACGCATGGGGGTATGACAGTAGCAAATATGCAGTTGATGGGGGCTGGTGAGGACTCCTTTAGCCACGGCATGGGAAGAGGATAAAATCACATCATAGGCTCGTAAGTCCAGTTGTTCAATGGCGAACGGCAACAGCGGCAAATATTTTTGTACCCCTTGTTTGGCTCTAGGAAAAGTTTGTAAAAAGGTGGTTCCAATGGAACGTTGGAATAAGTAACTGTCTGGATTGGTAGACTCAAAATCAATCAGTGCATATAAGTCGGCTTCAATGAAATTAAGAATTTCTTGGACAACAAGTTCAGAACCACCTGTGGCATAGGGCGTTAACCATTCATGAATGAGAGCATATTTTAAAGACACGGCAATTGATAGATAGAGCCTGTAAAATCAACGATAAAATCCAGATAAAATGGTTTCAAATCCTGTGAAATGATCGACAATTAATAAACAGCAACTGTTCAAGATGTTCATAAACCCTAAAATTTGGATTGAAAAAAACTTAAAAAATATTATAATATAACATAGATTAATCTGTTCAATGTAAAATTAGCCCTCATCCCGTCCAAATCCTGATTCAGGGTTTTGCTTGCCAATGGATAGGGGTGTCAAAAATTGAGGTCAAGCCATTCAATTCCGGCAGAGAATTTTGAACAGACATGATTCAGGGTGAGATTTTCCTCTCAGTCCCACGAAGCAGACCCAACAAAAAGGAAATAAAGCTGGAGGGACTTGACCTAAGATGCATCCCTGCAGCTACGTAATCCGTTCTGGGAGATTCCGCTTTTGTAGGAAACATCAGGTGCAGCAATACCAGTAAAATAAAGAAAATTATTCAAGTTTTGATATTATTCGGTCAGGGTTGGCTGACTCATTCAAGGGCAAAATGCCATTGTTTCCCAGAAGACTGCAGCCCAGTCAAACGAGTTACGGTACAGCTTGGAAATTCAATTGACTGATCTCATCCTCTCAATCATTCAGGGGACAGTCAAGAGAACGTTTCAGAGAACCTGCATTGATTCCACAGTCCAACATGGAGATCCCCAAGCCCTGAGATCATGCTGAATAACCCCTCATTCCAACGAACGCTGGATGTCTACCATCTTTATCAACAGATCCAACAGTTAAAACAGGAAAATGCTCAACTGAAAGCACAGCTTGAACAAGGGAAACATTGCCTCTCGAATACCCTTAAAAGTATTGATCTGATTCAAACCCTGACTCAGATTATTCCTGTTGCGATCAGCTTCAGTCGAGTCGCTGATGGTAAAATTTTATATGCCAATCCCTTGTTTTTCTCCAGCTTGGGCTTATCGGCTTGGGCAGTTCCAAACTATACCCTGGCGGAATTTTATGCAAACCCAGCCCAATACCAGCGCTTAATCAACCAAGCCTGTCAATTGGGAAGGGTTGAAAATCAGGAATTTCACCTCAGACGCCGGGATGGCACAGTGTTTCAGGCGACGGTCTCGGTTCAGCCCCTGAGTTTTGACCGGGAAACCGCTGTACTGACGGTGTTTCATGATCTCAAGGAAAGCCAACCCGCGCAACAGATATTGCAACAGCAAACCCTGTGTTTGCGTCGTCAGAGTCAGGCGATGCGAGATCTCAGCCATTTTAATACTCATCATTCCAGAGATTTAAAGGTTGTGGTTCGGAAAATTACAGAAACAGCCGCCCATACCCTCAACGTAGATCGGGTGAGTGTGTGGTTGCACCCGATTTTACAACAATCTCTGCTTGATCCCGATGGCTTTACCCACTGGTTAAAAACAGCACCCATCTCGGCTTCCCCTTGGTCGAATATCTTAAACTTAAAGTTTGTTTGTCTGGATTTGTATGAACGCCAAAACCAGGATCACTGGATGGATCAACCGTTCCCCCGAAAATCGTCTCGTCCGTTTCAAGAGGCGATTCTGACTCAACACCTGATCCATACCACCTTACCCACTTCTGACCCGTTGTTAGGGGATGAAACGGTTAAACTGTTAGATCAAACCCAAATCCATTCCCAGTCCCTACAGGTGCCAATTCGTCTGGGAGAAGAAGCCATCGGGATGCTATGGATTGAAACAGATGATTTAGCCCGTAGCTGGACCATTGAGGAACACACCTTTGCAGAATTCCTGGCTAACTTTGTGGCTTTATCCCTGGAACAATTTGAACGTCAACTCACGGAAGTTGCCCTCTCTCAGGTGAAGCAACAGCTTGAAGTACAAGTGGAAAAACGCACCCAAGAGTTAAAACAAGCCGTTGAACAGCTTCGCGATGAGATGGTGGAACGCATTAAGACCGAATCTGCTTTAGAACGGGCGTTAGATGCTGCCCAAGCCGCTTCTCGGGTTAAAAGTACGTTTATTACCACGATGAGTCATGAGTTCCGCACGCCGTTGCATATCATCCTGGGTTATGCCGATATGTTGTATGAGGAGGCAACGGAACAACAGTTAACGGACTTTGTCCCGGATGTGCAACAGATTCGTCAAGCCGGTCAGAAATTATTGCACCTGATTGATCATATTCTGGATTTAGCCAAAATTGAAGCGGGTCAAATGACCCTCCATTGGGAACCCTTTGATGTGCATTTGATGGTGAATGAATTACTGACTCAGGTCTCAACGATGGCAGAGCAACATCAAAATCAGCTCATTGTTGATGATCGCATCCCAGGGCAGTTAATTTATGCAGATGTCAACAAACTCAGACAAATTTTGCTGAATTTATTAGATAATGCCCTCAAGTTTACCTATCAAGGTCAGGTTTATTTGAGCATCTCCCAAACCCAACGCCAAAATAAAGATTGGATTTGTTTCCAAATCCGGGATACGGGAATTGGCATTGCACCCGAACAGCAGCAAAACCTGTTTCAGCCGTTTACTCAGGTTGATCCGTCCATTAGCCGTTCATACGGGGGTATGGGGTTAGGTTTAACCCTTAGCCAGCATTTTTGTAAGCTGATGGGGGGAGAGATTGCGGTTTCAAGTCAATTGGGATCGGGGTCTACTTTTGCGGTTTATCTGCCCCTCAATCGCTGTCCTCAATAAGGGTTAATTCTCCACGTTTGGGTGTTTCGATGTTAGCCTAGAGAAAAGCGATGTCAGCAACTGTTCAATCGGCTGTATCCTCCTTAGTTTGAAATCGCGCTCAGCAACCGTTAACGAAAAGGTAAATATGTCTAGGTACGACTCTCATCTTCGGTGTTCCTTCTGTGGTAAGTCCCAAGAACAAGTTCGTAAGCTAATTGCAGGTCCTGGTGTTTATATCTGTGATGAGTGTGTTGAACTCTGCAATGAAATCCTAGATGAAGAATTTGCTGAACTTGATGCGGTTGCTTCTGAATTAACCTCTTCCCTGGATCACGAAGGATTGGAGATCATGGCAGGCTCAAAACAGTCTGTTCGTCCTTTAGCCAAACCCTTGGAGATCAAGCAATATTTAGATCATCATGTGATTGGACAGAATTTAGCAAAAAAGGTGTTATCGGTTGCGGTTTACAATCATTACAAACGCTTACGATTAGATCAGGAAAAAAGTCGGCATCAAACGGATGGGGAAGATGCCATAGAACTGCAAAAATCCAATATTCTGTTAATGGGGCCAACCGGCTGTGGTAAAACCTTGTTGGCGCAATCTTTAGCTAAATATTTAGATGTGCCGTTTGCTGTTGCGGATGCCACTGCTTTAACGGAGGCGGGATATGTGGGGGATGATGTGGAAAACATCTTGTTACGGCTGCTACAAGTAGCGGATTTTGATATTGAAGCAGCTCAACGGGGGATTATTTATATTGATGAAATTGATAAAGTTGCCCGTAAAAGTGATAATCCTTCTATTACGCGGGATGTTTCCGGTGAAGGGGTGCAACAAGCGTTATTAAAGATATTAGAAGGAACGGTGGTGAATGTGCCACCGCAAGGGGGACGTAAACATCCCTATCAAGATTTTATTCAAATTGATACCAGTAAGATTTTATTTATTTGTGGCGGGGCATTTGTGGGTTTAGATCAAGTGATTGAACAGCGCTTGGGTAAAAAATCCCTCGGTTTTATTCAACCTGAAAGTCACTCACAGCATTCCTCAAATTCGACTTGCGTCAACCCAGAAGCCCTTTTACAACGCATCGAACCAGATGATTTAGTTAAGTTTGGGTTAATTCCGGAATTTATTGGCCGGATGCCGGTTTTAACGATGCTTTCTCCCCTGGATGAAGCGGCTTTAGTGCGAATTTTAACGGAACCTCACAATGCTTTAGTCAAGCAATATAAGAAGCTATTACGCATGGATAATGTCCGGTTAGAGTTTGAAGCCGAAGCCTTACAAGCCATTGCCAAAGAAGCCCATCGTCGCAAAACCGGGGCAAGGGCATTACGGGGAATTTTAGAAGAGTTAATGTTGGATGTTATGTATGAGTTACCATCTCGTAAAGATGTCACTCGTTGTGTGATTACTCAGGAAATGGTAGAAAAACGTTCAACTGCTGAGTTGTTATGGCATCCTACTTGGCAGCGACAACATGAGTCAGCTTAAGAATTGGATGTCGTGGGCGCTTTTTCCGGTGGAATATAGGTAACTTGTTTGCCAATTAAACTCAGAAAGTTTGCCCCAAAATGTTGAATTTCTAGAAAGTTACTATTGGCAGGGGAGGGCTTATAAATTTTAAAGGTTTTCATCATACCTAAGGTGGCGGCACTTTCTAACGGCCCAATAAAGCTACAATCTCGATCTAGAAAATGCGGTTGTTTTGTCCAATATTCCAGTTGTTCAGCATTGAGAAAGTAACAACCAGAATGGGGGTTTAAGGTGCGTTGAAATTTAATATTTTGTTCCATTACCCGACCGGAAAATTGGGGGCATTCTTGAATATTTTGAAATTGTGCGGTTAAATGGGGCAGTAAATTGCCATCAATATAAGCTTTTACCACCGGGCCGTTATTAGAAATTTCGTAACGATTGGGTTGGAGTAAACAGGTATTGCCAGCGTGTTGGGTAAACCAATTTAACTTGGTAAAAAACCACGGATCGTGTAAGATTAAATCATCTTCTAAATAACAATAATAATCATATTTGTCGAGATGATCTCGCAGGACGGCTTGACATTCAAACCCCAATAACAGCGGTTCAGCTTGGGTGGCATGATGGGTATAAAAGGGCGGTGAAATGGGCAAATTTGCCAGAAGATGATAGTTTTGGGTAGTACAGACAATAATATCAACTTCACAGCTTTGGGCAGAATTTACCGGGGTGGTAATACATTGACCAATATCAATCATACATTGGGCTTGACTATATAATCCCCGCAGGGCTGTCATTGCCATATTTAACCCAATCAGTCTAGGTCGGGGATCGCGATCTAAGGAAGCGTGTTTGCGATCGCCTTGGGGATTATAAAAATGAGCAATAGTAAAGAGAATTCGCATGAGTTTAATGATATAGCAATCTATTCAGTATCCCCAAAACATAAAACTACTTCCACAAGATTCAGTGAAGTAACTGGCGAACTCGTAAGATCGTCAGGAACTAGCGCTTCTGCTTTTGGAGGGGATGTCAGACCAAAGTCTTCGGAACGTAAAAAATCTACGAAGGTCGAGGCTATCCCCAATTCATTGGAAAGCCTACACTGTACCGCCAGGTCAGTGTAGGTAGTTCACTCAAATGACAGAGTCACATTAACCCTTCGTTAGCACATATTCAGAAACTCCTTGAGGATGGTCGGCAGCGGCTACAATTTTGACTTTTTTGTTTTCATCAAGATCAACAATTGCAGCATCTCCTTCTGTAATTTCACCCGACAACATGGCTTCGGCTAAAGCATCTTCTAAGAGGTTCATAATAGCTCGACGCAGAGGGCGTGCGCCGTAGTTGGGGTTATATCCCACTTCAACTAAATGATCCTTAAAGGCTTCACTGACTTGTAAACTAATGCCTTTTTCCGTTAAGCGGTGGAACACTTCTTGTAACAGAATATCAGCAATTTCTTTAATTTCTGTTTTCTGCAACTGACGGAAGACAATAATTTCATCTAAACGGTTGAGAAATTCTGGACGGAAATATTGCTTCAGTTCTTCATTAACAAGGTTACGAATGCGGTTGTATTGCACATCTTCCCCATCCTTAGCAAATTCAAACCCTAAACCGCCGCCACCTTTTTCAATCACTTTTGATCCGATATTGGAAGTCATGATAATTAGGGTATTTTTGAAGCTGACGGTGCGGCCTTTAGAATCCGTTAATCGACCGTCTTCTAGAATCTGTAACATGGTATTGAAGACATCCGGATGAGCTTTTTCGATCTCATCAAACAACACCACTGTATAAGGACGACGACGCACCGCTTCTGTCAGTTGACCCCCTTCATCGTAACCCACAAATCCAGGAGGAGATCCAACTAATTTAGAAACCGTGTGACGTTCCATATATTCGGACATATCTAACCGAATCATCGCTTCTTCTGAACCGAAGAAATAAGCGGCTAAGGCTTTAGTTAATTCAGTTTTGCCCACGCCAGTCGGCCCAGAAAAGATGAAACTGGCAATCGGACGGTTGGGGTTCTTTAAACCGACTCGCGCCCGTCGGATCGCCTTAGAAACGGCGGTAACAGCTTCATCCTGACCGATAATCCGCTGATGCAAGGTATCTTCCATGTGAATCAGCTTTTCGGCTTCAGATTCTGTCATTTTATTCACAGGAATTCCGGTCCAAGCGGATAAGACATCAGCAATATCTTCTTCGGTAACCGATAAAGAAGGACGATCGGCTGAGTTTTTACTGCTAGCGGCTTCAATTTGTTCTTTTAATTCTAATTCGCGATCGCGCAGTTGAGCCGCTTTCTCAAAATCTTGAGATCCCACCGCTACTTCTTTGTCTTTCACGACTTCTGTTAACTCTTTTTTCAGCGCCCGTGTGGCTTCCGAAGGCTTAGAGTTTCTCACCCGCACCCGAGAACCCGCTTCATCGACTAAGTCAATGGCTTTATCGGGTAAAAACCGATCTGAAATATAACGATCTGCCAGTTTAGCAGCAGCATACAACGCTTCATCTAAGATAGTGAGTTGATGGTGATCTTCATAAGCCGAACGCAAGCCAAACAGAATCTCAATGGTATCTGTGACGCTGGGTTCACCCACCATCACCGGCTGAAAACGGCGTTCTAAGGCAGCGTCGCGTTCAATATGCTTACGGTATTCATCTAGGGTAGTTGCCCCTAAACACTGCAATTCACCCCGCGCTAAAGCGGGTTTAAGCAGGTTGGCTGCATCCATACTGCCTTCAACTGCCCCTGCACCGACGAGGGTATGAATTTCGTCAATCACTAGGATAATATTTCCGGCAGCTTTGACTTCCTCAACAATTTTCTTGAGACGTTCTTCAAATTCGCCCCGGAAGCGAGTACCAGACACCAGCGCTCCCATATCTAAACTATAAACTTGTTTATCGCTGAGTAAATCGGGGACATTGTTCTGGGTAATGCGTTGGGCTAAACCTTCTGCGATCGCGGTTTTACCCACACCCGGTTCACCCACTAACACTGGATTATTTTTTGTCCGACGGCCGAGAATTTGAATCACCCGTTCAATTTCTTTTTCCCGACCCACAATGGGATCAAGTTTACCTTCAGTGGCTAACTGGGTTAAATTCCGACCAAACTCATCTAAGGTGACTGACTTCTGACGATCTCCACTACTGCGTCCGCCGCCTGGAATAGCACCTGCCACTTCCCCCAGCGCCCGGATCACATCGTTACGCAGACTAGAGGGATCGACATCGAAGTTTTCCAGGACTTTGGCGGCAACGCCTTCCCCATCGGCTAATAAACCGAGTAAAATATGTTCGGGGCTAATATAGTTATCTCCCAGTTGACGGCCTTCTTTTAATGCCGACTCAAACACTCGTTTAGCACGGGGGGTAAAGGGGATTTCTGGTGGCATCATACCCGATCCTCTACCAATTATAGCTTCGACTTCTTCCCGAGCATCTTCTAAGGTTATGCCTTTATCGGAGAGTAGTTTGGCTGCGACGCTGGTCCCTTCCCCTAAAATCCCGAGTAAGAGTTGCTCAGTTCCTACAAAGTTGTGTCCTAGGCGACGCGCCTCTTCCTGAGACAACATCACTACCTTAATTGCTTTATCTGAGAAATATTCAAACATTGTCTCCTACTGCCTCGTCTAACAGTTCTTTTTACTTTAGTCTCTTCTCGGAAGATGTGCGACAGGGTCTCACGAAACCCAAGAGATGTAAACTTTTGTGTATTTAGTATCTCTACTTTACCCCGATTGTGGCATCGATGGCAGTGAGGAGAGCCGTAATCTTGAGTGCGGTTGGATGTTAGTCAACAGAATGCTCATCTGTCAAGCGTTACACAATGGTTTAACGATTGCAACTGTAGATGCAGCAATTCGTGTTTACTCAGTCAATGTTATGTAGCAGCGCAGCCCAACACTACGTTCGTGCAGACGGAGTAGAGGTGATCTGCCGCCGCACAACTTTACTGTTAAGCAACTTTTTCCTATATTTCCTGTTGTTTCATTACAGATAATAGCCAGTTTGCAGCCGTTGCCCGACGGGTTCGACGGGGATTAAGTTCGTTCATTTTATAGCCTTTGAAGCCTAGATCTTCTTTGAGGAGTTGTTTATGTTCTTGAGGAATTGAACGGGTTAATTTGACAGTGGCTGGCCGACTTTCAATAAAATTAGGGGGTTCGGGATAATCAGTTTTCCAGCTAGAATCAACGGCTGTTACATCCCATTGATGGGTTTCTGGGTTATGGCGATATCCTAAGTAATACCAAACTAAATGATTAACAACTTCATCGTCTAATTCTTCATTGATAATCGACCAAATTGTCTCAGTATTTAAAGGCAGAAGTTCAGACATAATCAGGGTTTAAAAAATTTTTATAAAAGAATAATTTTTGACCAATTATCGATAATTTGTAAATTGCAAAGCCACAGGTAAATCTTCTTGCTTTAACCGCTGAATTACCTGCTGTAATTCATCTTTAGACTTGGCACTCACCCGCACTGCATCCCCTTGGATTGAGGCTTGAATCTTTTTAAATTCATCCTTAATAATTTTAGTGATTTCCTTCGATATTTCTTTACTAATGCCTTTTTTCAGTTGAATTTCCTGTCTGACTCGATTACCACTCGACGACTCAATTTTACCGTAATCAAAAATCTTCAAAGACAGATCTCGTTTAGCTGCTTTGATTTGTAAAACGGTATGAACTGATTGTAAGGTAAACTCACTATCAGTATAAATTGTAATTGCTGTTTCCCCTAAATCAATTTCAGTTTTTGTATCTTTCAAATCATAACGAGTTACGATTTCTCGTTTCGCTTGATCGATTGCATTAACCAGCTCTTGCCGATCAAAATCACTGACAATATCAAAAGAATAGGTTGAAGCCATTGATCAAATTAATTTAAAACTTTTCAAAGATATCGAATCAGTCAGTTAACAATATGATTAATACTTAGCAGACTGATAGTCAATAAAATCACGGTTGAAATTGAACCAATCCCAAACATCAATGAACGGGCTAAAGGCACATTCAAGATATAAAAAATAGGATAAAACAGTCGGGCTACAACAAAAGCAATGGCACTCCCGGCTACCAGTTGGGAGGTTTGTCCGGTAACATAGGCTATCAAAGCAGCGGCAGCAAACGGCATAAACGTTTCAAAGGCATTTTGATGCGCCCATGTGGCACGTTGTGCGTAGGGCGGCAACTTGTCAAACATAGCTCGGGGAGCTTGAGTATCATAACCCACCTGTGCCCGAGCAAAACCCACCACTAAGAAGGGAAAATAAATCAAAGCTGCCGCCAATGCAATGGCATCGAGCAAAATTGCCGATGTTGAGAGTCCAAACAGCATCAGGTACACTCCCTAATCAAAGTAAAATAACGTCACTACTTTACGCTGATTTTCAGCCTCCTCACAGGTTTTGAGTAAGGTATTGCTGTCATGAAACACAAAACAAATCAGTTGCTGACACCGGGAAATAATCTCTTGGTTGCACAGGGCGCTGGCTTCGGCAAGAGAGAGGGTATCGCCTTTAGGATTTTCCACCAAATGAATCACTTGTTCAAGCTGAACACGAGACTCCCTGGGCTGACGCTTCAGGCTCTGAGGTAAAATAACAGTGAGCAGATTCGGATCAGCTCGCATTGCCCCTCGGATCACAGCCGAATTGGTTCCTGTGGCTCCCGATGTGATCACGTAATTGCCCCCTAACACCAAAGCATAACTGAGTAACTCAATTAGGTTTTGATGGGTAAGGGGGACGTGCCGAGATCCAAGCAGTGCAATTCGCTTCGCGCGGGTTTGCTGAATCGCTGCAAGTTCTTCTAAAAATTCATCTGTTCTCGACAGATTGATGGACTGACTCAAGGATATTCTAGTCGCATAGCAGTACAATCCTGTTGATTGTAACAAATCCCGCGAACGTTGATCGATTCGATTTGAAGATTATCAAAAATTTGTTTGTAATCATGACTTCTTCCCCCACTTGGAACACTCAATATCTCCAGCCTCCGGAGGAGTTTCCCCTCACGCCGTTACCCCTGCTATCGGGTGCTATTCCTGCCAATTTCCGAGGAACACTCTATCGTAACGGCCCTGCCCGCCTAGAACGGGGGGGACGACGGGTAGGACATTGGTTTGATGGCGATGGGGCGGTTTTAGCGGTTCATTTTACGGATACTGGGGTGCAGGCAACCTATCGTTATGTCAAAACTCAGGAATATTTACAGGAAGAACAAGCTGGAAAGTTGCTATTTGGGGGCTATGGCAGGGTTCCCCCCGGTTCGTTGTGGGATCGCTTCACCAAGCCTTTGAAAAATGCAGCCAATACGTCCGTTTTACCCCTTTCGGATCGGGTTTTAGCCCTCTGGGAAGGGGAACATCCCCATGCTTTAGACTTACAGACGCTAGAAACTCAGGGAAAGGACAATTTAGGGGGTTTAGCCTCAAATTTGCCTTATTCCGCCCACCCTAAGATCGATCCCCAAACGGGAGAAATTTTTAATTTTGGGGTCAGTTTAGGCAGTTCCGTTACACTGAATATTTACCGCAGTGACAAAACAGGACAAATTCAGCAACAAGGACATATTCCCCTAAAAGGCATTCCTCTAATTCATGATTTTGTCCTAGCGGGACAATATTTAGTATCATAAACGTTGTACGCAAATGTAGTCAAATGTAGTCAAATGTAGTCAAATCTGTCATGAGTTTCTGTAGCAAACTTTGCTGGAAAATTCCGTTAAAACTTAGTGACTTCACTCTCAAGTTTAATGGTACAATAAGCATCAAGAAAAATTGGGTGGAAACTCTGAGACTATTAGAGTAGCTAATAGGTTAAATGATTGCTCTGAAATTTAGCTGAACCCATGAGATTAGTAGAAAGACATATTATCC
>Ga0209594_1000131_pt1 | contig 57505 bp, 45 predicted proteins | sample AshMeaCrysSpring_FD_184126 | JGI IMG/M metagenome (GOLD analysis project Ga0209594, IMG submission 184126) | Groundwater microbial communities from Big Spring, Nevada to study Microbial Dark Matter (Phase II) - Ash Meadows Crystal Spring... | ecosystem: Environmental > Aquatic > Deep subsurface... | reverse complement strand
CAACGCGCGGCGGCTCCCTCCGGTTCCCTCGCCTTCATCGCGAGGTCGCCTCCGGGCTTGATTTTGGCATGCGCACAGCGCCGCCCCGCGCCCGCGCTCCCTCGAGAAACCAGGCGAACACATTCACGCCCATGCGCAGGGCCTGCTCGCGCAAAGCCGGAGGCAGGTCATGCACGGCGGGGTCCTCCCAGCCGTTCCCCAGATCGGATTCATGCGTGAACAACACCACGATGCGACCATCGACCTCGATCCCGTAGGCCGTGGCGGGCTTGCCGTCGTGCTGGTGAATCTTGGGCAGCCCGGCGGGAAAGCGGTGATGACTGTTGAACACCGGATGTGATGAGGGCAAGGGCCGTAAAGGATTGCGCGGATACAGCGTGTCCATCTCGGCGCGGAACGATTCCGCCAGACCGTAGTTGTCATCCGCGAACAGGAGGCCGCCGCGGGCCAAAAACGCCCGCAAGGCACGGCGTTCCTCCTCCGAAAACGAGACCCGTCCGTGACCGGTCATGAACAGCACCGGCGTTTCGAACAGACCCGCGGACAAGACATCCGCCGTTTTTTCCCCCGGACACACGTTCATTCCCAGATCGGCCTTCAACCGCTTCGCCAGGTTCGGCAGCATGCTCGGCCCCGCGTACCAGTCTCCCCCGCCGGAGTACTTGAGGCGGGCAAGGGGAAAGCAGGAGGATGCGGACACGGAGGAAGTCGCAGCAAGCAGAATTATGAAACATGAAACATGAAATATGAAAGAACGCAGAGGAGCTCGATAATTGTGCTGTGTCCCCGGCTGAGCGGAACGATTGTGTCCGGTTTCAGATTTCATATTTCAGATTTCAGATTTATTTGCCGTCCCACAGCACCTGATAGGTCTTGTAGTTCGCGCCGACGCGCTTGACGTATTCGCGGGTTTCGGCGTAGCCGATGTCCTCCACGGCCTCCTCGGCGGGGCGGTTCTGCAGGCGCGGCATCCAGCGGGCGAGCGCGGTGGGTCCGGCGTTGTAGTGCGCCAGCGCCCAGTCGATGTTTCCGTCATGCCGCTTGAGCACATCGCGCAGGTAGGCCACGCCGAGGCGGATGTTCACGGCCGGCGCGAACAACGAGTCGGGATGGAAGGGTTTGAAGCCCTCCTTGCGGGCTTGTTCCGTCCCGGTGGCGGGCATCAGTTGCATCAGGCCGCGCGCGCCCACGCGCGACACGGCCCCCGGGTCGAACCCGCTTTCCTGCTTGATCAGCGCCAGCACCAGCGAGGCGGGCACGTTCGCCTTGCGGGCTTCGGGGCGCACCAGTTCGATGTAGGAAGGCGGGTAGAACAACCGCAGGACCTCCACCGGCGCGTAAGGCCATTGCTCCAGCGGCAACCGATCGGACAGGCGGACGGCGAAACGGTAGGCTTCGTAGCCGAAGCCCGCCGTGCGGCACCGCACCGCGGCGTCGTAGATCAGCCACAGGTTGGCGGGTGCGGCGTTCGCGCGCGCTTGCAGGGTGAGCACCGCCAGCGTGTCGAGTTCGAGCTCGACCAGCTTTTCGACCGGCAACCACGCGCTTTCGCCGAAGCGGGGGGCGAAACTTTCAGTCGACGCGCCGGAGACGGGGGAGCCCGGCCCTCCACGGGACGAGGCCTGCGGCAAGCCGATGGTGTCGCGCGGGGCCGAGGCCGCGCTTCCCGTGCCCACGCTGTCGCCCGCCCCGCGCGCGGTGGCCGGGAGTCGCGCCGCGGTGTAGAACCAGTTGCGGACGCCCTCGCCCGTCGCGGCGTTCAACCGTCGCGGCCAGGTGAGCGAATCGGGCAAGGCCCCGCGACCGGTCAGTTCGCGACGTGCGAGGTGGCCGTAGTGGCCGAAGGGGTAATCGCGCGTGAGCGCGACCCAGGCCGCGTTCGCGGCGGAATCCTGACCCCGCGCGGCGTAGGCCTTGCCTTCCCAAAAATGCGCCGCGCCCGTGAGCCGACCGCTCTTGCGGGCAAGGCGGAGATCGGTGAAGGATCTTTGCGCCGCCGCGTAGTCCCCGCGGCGGTAGTTGATGAGGCCGTGGCGCAGCAGCGCCTCGCCGGAACGGGCATGCGCGGGGAAATCGCGGGCGATGCGCTCGTAGGCTCCCAGGGCCGTGTCGACCTTGCCCCCCATCTCGTCGTCGAACGCGCGCATCCACAACACCTCGGCCGAACGCCCATCCTTGGGAAAGCGCTCCACCAATCGCGTGTACCAGGACTGCGCGGGGCCGTCCTGCCCCAAAGCGCGATAGGAGCGCGCCAGTTGCATGAGCACCTCGGGACTGTCCCCGAAACGCTCGCGGATGCGGAGATACTCCTGAACGGCCTTCTCGTGACTCCCGGTGTTGTAGTGTCCCTGCGCGATTCTGAGCTGCAGCCCCCGCGCCGTTTCACGGGTGGTGTCGCGCGCGGCCAAGGCCGCGGCACGCGCGATGGCCTGGTCCCAGAACCCGAGTTTCTCCTCCCAATCGATCAGCAGCCGCTGCGTCTCGCGCGTGGTGTCGACGGCCGCGGCCGCGCTGTCGGGCCTCCCCGGCACGGTCGCGATCGCCGGGGCGGTCGAGGCCCACCGGCGGTACTCGCGTTCAAAGCGCGCGCCGGGCACGGCGAGGGCGATCAACTGGCGCGCCCAGGCCGCGCGCTCGGCGGGCGTGATCGCTCCGGAGACGTTGTCGGTATCGAGCGCGAGCAGACGATAGTAGGCTTCGGCCTTGTCGGTGTTCTCCACCGGCGCGCGCGTGACCGAAAGCAAATAGTCTTTGCGGGCCGCGGTCGCGGACAGGGGGGCCCGTTCGCTTTGGAACCTCATTTTCATGCGGTGGAGGTAACGCTGCCATGCCGCGTCGGACGCGGCGGGCATGGCCAGGGCCGCGCTCACCGACAGCTCCGCGCGCGCGGTGTCGCGCGCGCGCCACCAGGCCTGTCCCGTCACCACGGTGCGGTACAGTTCGGCGAGCGGGTCCGCCGAAGACCCTCGGGCGGCCTTTCCGATCTTCCCGAGTTCCACCACCGCGCCTCGAAAATCGCCGCGCCGGTAATCGCGCATGGCTTCGGCCCATGCGGCTTGGTACGCGCGCGCCTCGCGCGCCGTGGGAGGCGCCACGACCGGCGCGGCCGCGACCGCCTTTTTGCCCTTGGCGGGACGACGTCCCGCCGCTTCGGTCATGGAACCCGACGCAAAAAGCAGCGCGCACGAGGCCAGTAGAACACGCGATGAAAAAGGGAACAAGCGCATGGCGTGAAAGTATGAATTATGCGCAAGCGGATGCCGTAAAAAGAGCGCCGCGCGCCCGATGTCCCGCACCACCTTGACGCGCTACCGTCTATCTTTTGGCGCATGTCCTCTTCCCCCACGCCCCCGTCGAACAGCAACCCGGAATCGCCCGCCCCGCCGCCTTCGGACGCGCCGCTCTTCGGGGCCCTCTTCGATTGGGACGGCGTGGTCCTCGATTCATCGTCCCAACACGAGCGCAGCTGGGACCTGTTGGCCGCCGAGGAACAACGCGCCCTGCCCGAGGGACACTTCAAACGCAGCTTCGGCATGAAGAACGAGGCCATCATTCCCGAGATCCTCGGCTGGTCGCGCGACGCGGCGGAAATCCGCCGATTGTCGCTCCGGAAGGAAGAACTCTACCGCGCCATCATAAACGCCGAAGGCATCGAACCACTGCCGGGCGTGCGCACCTGGTTGGAGCGTTTGCAGACAGCGGGCATTCCCTGCGCCATCGGCTCCTCCACGCATCGGTTGAACATCGACACGTGCCTCGCGGCCTTCGGATTCAAAGGGTTTTTCACGGGGATCGTCACCGCCGAGGACGTGACCCGCGGAAAGCCCGAACCCGATGTGTTTTTGAAGGCGGCGGAAAAAACCGGTGTGGATCCCGCGCGCTGCGTGGTGTTCGAGGATGCCCCGGTGGGCATTCGCGCGGGTTTGGCGGGAGGCATGAAAGTGATCGGGGTGGCGGGAACGCACCCGGAGTCAACGCTTGAGGGCGCGCACCGCATTGTGCGTCGGCTCGATGAACTGACCGTCGCGGACGTCGCGGCGCTGTGGAGGGCGGCATGAACGGCACGCACCTGAAACCGAAAGTGGCGGTCATCGGCGGCGGCAGCTTCGGCAGCGCGCTGGCCGACATTCTCGGGCACAACGGTCATCCCGTGGCGCTGCAGTTCCGCAGCGAAGACGCGGCGGCGGCCTTCAACAACACGCACGTCAACGCCAAGTATTTGCCGGGAATCACCCTCAGCGGCAACATCACGGGAACCGCCTCGCTGGCCGACGCGGCGCAGGACGCCGCCCTGATTCTTTTGTGTGTGCCCAGCCCGTGGTTCCGCGAAACCGTGCGCGCCCTTGCGCCCTTCCTGCACGCCGACAAGATGCTGGTGAGCACGACCAAGGGCATCGAAACCGGCACATTCAAAATGATGACCGACATCCTCGCCGAGGAAACGCCGTGCCGCCGCATCGGCGCGCTCAGCGGCCCCAACCTCGCCAGGGAAATCGCCGCGCACAAGCTCAGCGGCACGGTCATCGCGAGCCCGGATCAGGCCCTGGTCACGGCGGTTCAGGAATGGCTGTCGTGCCCGTGGTTCCGCGTGTACGGCAACCCCGACAGGCGCGGCGTGGAGCTGGCCGGCGTGCTGAAAAACGTTTACGCGATCGCGACCGGCCTCGCGGATGCGCTCGATCTGGGCGACAACGCCCGCGGCATGATCCTCACGCGCGCCCTCGCCGAAATGAGCCGCTTCGCGGAAAAATCGGGCGCGAATCCCCTGACCTTCCTCGGGCTCGCGGGTGTGGGCGATCTGGTGACCACCTGTACGTCACCGCAAAGCCGCAACTTCCGCGTGGGTCGCCTCATCGGTCAGGGCAAAACCCTCGACGAAGCCGTCCGTGAAATCGGCGAAGTCGCCGAAGGCGTCCATACCGTCCGCAACGTTCACGCCCGCCTGACCAGCCTCGGGATCCGGATGCGCATCCTCGAAGGTCTGCACGCCCTGCTGTTCGACGGCCTGCCCGTCGGCAAGGTCGTGGAGGGCCTCATGAAGGAACCCCAAATGGACGACGTGGAATTCAGGAAATAGGTCTTACTTCACGTTCAGCGGCCTCGTGATGACCTTGCCGTATTGATCGCGCAGGCTCACGATGTAAATCCCCGCCTGAAACGCGCTCAGGTCGAGCGTCACGCGTGATTCCGACCTTTCTTCGGCGCGCGGCCGCACGAGCGTTCCGTTCATCGCCCGCACGGTCCACGCCACGGGCACGAAATCAACCGCATCGCGACGAATGTTCACCCTACCGCTCAAACAACCGCAAATATCGGCGAAAATCGCGTCGTCACTCCGCGCGCCGTCGAGTCCGGTCACGACCGGAATGTGAATCGATGAATCGGCCAGCGCGCCCCCGGAAAGGTTCTGCGCAAAAGAATCACGCGGTGCCGCTCCCGCCAGGCAGGCGCCTAGCATGATGAGGACGAGTCTTGAAGAATTCATGGCGTTCCCTTTCACCCGGCTTCGGCCCCCTCGACCGGATCGCTTCACCACCTCTGTCCCTGCGGCCGGCTGAATGTTACACGGCACGAAACCGCGGAACGCCGGTCGCAGCCCGAAACGCTCGGTCATTGTAGCCGGAGCGAGACCCAGCGAGACGAGGCGGCTTAACGCAGTCGTACTGGTAGTACGACGAGGAAGGCCAACGAAGTATCGCACCGATCGCAGCCCGGCTACGGAGCGTCGTGCCAGTGACCGTGTTCGGCCGACCACACCTTCCCCGGCGGGGCTTCACCGGGCTGCTGCGTCCCGCCCGTGAAATTGGTGTAGGCCACGAACAAGGCGGCGGCCACCACGATGCCGGCGACCACGTAGCCGACCGGGAATTTGCGCGCGGGTTTAACCGACACGGCCCCGTGGCAATTCTTGAATTTCTTGCCGCTGCCGCAGTGGCAACGCGCGTTGCGATCGATGGGTTTATTCATGGGGTCCTCTCTGACGCGGGAAAATACGAATAGATTCGGAATCGAGCGGGGGGCGTGGCTTTTAACTGAACGGATGCCCCGGAAGCTCACGGTCAGGCACGAGGGGGAGCCGGTATACGACGAAATCGGGAATTCAGGAGGATTCGTGGAGCGACGCAGGGTTTCCTTGACCATCAGCGGACACGTTCAAGGTGTGTTTTTCCGCCGAGAGGCACACCGTGAAGCGGTGAAGCTCGGTCTCACCGGCTTTGTTCAAAACCGGGACGACGGCTCGGTGTATGGCGAGGCCGAGGGCTCCCCCACCGCCGTGGGCGGCTTCATCAACTGGTGCCGCAGAGGGCCGGAACATGCGAGGGTGGAAGAGGCCAAAGTGGAGGAACTAGAACCTGAAGGCGGGGAGAGGTTTGAAGTGAGGTGGTGATTAATTGGGAATTTGGAATTGGCAATGGAGAATAAACAAATCGCATTATTTTTGCGATTTATTCTAGACGAAACATTGGTAGCGCAAAATTCTCAAGTCTGATTTCACGTCGGATCATACCTCGCCTCATGATCGACAATGTCCGTCTTTATTCCCCATTCCAAATTCCCAATTCTCAATTCAACAAGTACTCCACCGTCGTCACCACCCGCACGGTCTTCTCGATCTGGTTTTCCTCCCTCACGCCTTGGGCTTCATCGCGCGCGCGGATTTCGAACAGCCCTTGGTTGGCGCGGCGGATGCCGGCGATGGATGACTTGGCGTCGCGCGCGAACTGTTCCGCGCCTGCACGCGCTTCCGCGGTCGCCTCCGCGATCATGGCGGGCTTGAGCTCGCCCAGCCCCTTGAACAGGAACGTCGGCCCTCCACCGCCGTACTCGTTGCCCGAGGTGATCACCACGCCCGCATCCACAAGCTCCCCGATGCTCTGACTGGCGGCGAGCACCTTCTCCGGCGCGGTGGATCGCACCATCACCGTCTGGCGGATGACGTAGCGCGACGCGATGCGGTCGGATTGATATTGGTTGGCGAACGCATCGTTGACCATGAAATCCTGCAGGGCGATGCCCGCCGTATCGACCCCGTGGCGGACCAGAAAGCTTTTGATCGCCCGCACGTCGGCCGCCATCTTGGTCTGCCCGTGCGCGAGGTCGTTGTCGGAGACGGACAGGCGCAAGGGCCACAGGGCCAGCTCCGCGCGCACCGCGCGCTCCGACACGCCTTTGACGGTCACATACCGCTCGGCCGTGCGCGCCTGCAGCACACCCCGGCCGGCGAGAAAGCCTCCCAGCGCAATGCCGGCGGCGAGGAAGATCGCAGGGACGATGACAAGGCGTGGGGACATGGGGGCTCCAGGGGACAACAGGGAAAGGACGAAAGACAACACAGCATCACAACATCACAACAATAAACACAGAAACCGATCCAATTATCAGCCGTTTGTGCGCAAAACATCCTTGATGAAAACAATCAGCCTGCAGGTGCGCTCTATTGCTCGGATGCTGTGATGCTCGGATGTCACCTCCCCTTCCAACTTTTTTCTGTGCGCCTATCTCCCCGTAAATCAAGATGTTAGTCAATCCCCACCCCGCCTTCGACTTGGCTTTGCGTTTGACACGCCCCCCGGGAGGGCATACCTTGTGGCACGAATCAGCGGCCGGGAAGTGTCTGTAAGGAGTGGCCAAAAATGCGGAAAATCCGTATCTCGCCCTCCTCGCCCCTCGAAATTCGCTGAAAAATGAGCCTGTAAACGCGCGTGCGCGGCAATCCGGGGCGCCCGATACGCCTCCCTGCCGATCAAGCCCACCCGAGAGTGAAAATGGCCGAAAAACCGCAAAAAACCCCCAAAGCCCCCGGCTCCTACGACGAAGACAGCATCAAATCGCTGGATTGGGTGGAGCATATCCGCTTGCGCCCGGGCATGTACATCGGCAAGCTGGGCAACGGCTCGGCCCCCGATGACGGCATCTACGTGCTGTTCAAGGAAATCGTCGACAACTCCATCGACGAATTCGTGATGGGCGCGGGCAAGGTGATCGACATCAACCTCGAAGAAGACGGCACGATGGGCATTCGCGACTTCGGCCGCGGCATTCCCCTGGGCAAGGTGATCGACTGCGTGTCGAAGATCAACACCGGCGGCAAATACGAAGGCGACGCCTTCAAGAAGTCGGTGGGCCTCAACGGCGTGGGTTCCAAGGCCGTGAACGCGCTGTCGGAGCGGTTCCGGGTGCAGTCGTTCCGCGACGGCAAGACGAAGCTCGCCGAATTCGCCAAGGGCAAGCTGGTCAAGGACGACAAGGAGTTGCCGACCAAGGAACCCAACGGCACCCTGATGCGCTTTTTACCCGACGCGGGCTTGTTTCCCAAGTTCAAATGGGTGGAAGAGTTCATCGTGGAGCGCATCCACTACTACACCTACCTGAACGCGGGACTCACGATCCGGTTCAACGGCGAGGCCTACACGTCGAAGAACGGCCTGCGCGACCTGCTGGAACGCCACACCGACGACAGCATCCGCTACCCGATCGTCCACCTGAAGGACCCCAAGGAGCCGGACATCGAGATCGCGCTGACGCACGACAACGGCTACGGCGAGCGCTATTTCTCGTTCGTGAACGGGCAGTACACCACCGAGGGCGGAACGCACCTCGCGGCCTTCAAGGAAGGCGTGGTGCGGGCGTGCAAGGACTTCTACAAGAAGGACATGGAGGCCTCCGACGTGCGCTCCTCCATCATCGGGGCGATCGCGATCCGCATGCACGAACCGGTGTTCGAGTCGCAGACCAAGACCAAACTGGGGTCGACGAACTACAACGAAGCCGGCGATTCGCTGCGATCGTGGATCGTGGAGTTCACGCGCAAGAACCTGGAGCTGTACCTCCACAAGAACCCCGACACGGCCAAGGCGCTTTTGGAGCGCATTCAACAGAACGAGCGCGAGCGCAAGGACATGGCGGGCATCCGCAAGCTGGCCAACGAGCGCGCCAAGAAGGCCAATCTTCACAACCGCAAACTGCGCGACTGCAACGTGCATTACGACGACAAGCACAAGCGCCGCGCCGAGAGCACGATCTTCATCACCGAGGGCGATTCGGCTTCGGGCTCCATCACCAAGGCCCGCGATGTGGCCACGCAGGCGGTGTTCTCCCTCAAGGGCAAGCCGCTGAACAGCTTCGGCATGTCGAAGAAGGTGGTGTACGAGAACGAGGAGTTCAACCTGTTGCAGCACGCCCTGAACATTGAGGAAGGGCTCGATGACCTGCGCTATAACCGCATCGTGATCGCCACCGACGCCGACGTGGACGGCGCGCACATCCGCCTGCTGCTGTTGACCTTTTTTCTGCAGTTCTTCCCCGAGCTGGTCGACAAGGGCCACGTGCACATTCTGCAGACGCCCTTGTTCCGGGTGAGGAACAAGAAGGAAACGATTTACTGTTACGACGATTCGGAGAAGCAGGCGGCGCTGAACAAGCTCGGCAAAAACGCGGAGATCACGCGCTTCAAGGGCCTGGGCGAGATTTCACCCGACGAGTTCGCGGCGTTCATCGGCAAGGATATTCGTCTGGAGACGGTGATTCTGCAGCCGCAAATGAAGATCGGCGAGACGCTCGAATACTTCATGGGGAAGAACACCCCCGCGCGGCGCGACTTCATCATCGACAACCTGAAGGTCGAAGAAGATGTCGTGGACGAGGATCCGGAAATGTTCGCGGCGGACAAGGCGGCGGAGAAGGAAATGGCCGCAGTATGATGTGGTCCCTTCACCCGGAAAACTTTCGGGACCCGCTCGGCTGCGGTCCGCACGCCCCTAAAATTATCCCTGCGGGAAATCAAAATGACGGCGGATCCGGTCCTCGCCTCGCTCCGTCCCGAGAAGTTTTCCGGGTTCGGGACGGCGGACGGGTCGCCAAGCCTACAACATCAGCAGTCATCCTCTGAACTTCATGAAGGTCAGCTTGCACATGACTCACCTCTCCTCGCCGACCATCGTTCCCTTGTTTCCTCCTTCCATCATTTTTTCTGACTGACTCACATGTCAAACACCCTAAAACCCACCATCCCCCACGTTCAGGACATGTACAAGGAGTACTTCCTGGAGTACGCCTCGTACGTCATCACCGACCGTGCCGTCCCGCACCTGAACGACGGGCTCAAGCCCGTGCAGCGCCGCATCCTTCACGCCCTGCGCGAGGAGGAAGACGGACGCTTCCACAAGGTGGCCAACATCATCGGCCAGACCATGAAGTACCACCCGCATGGCGACGCCGCCATCGGCGAGGCGCTGGTGGGCATGGGCCAGCGCGACCTCTTGGTGGACACGCAGGGCAACTGGGGCGACCCGGTCACCGGCGACAGCGCGGCCGCGCCGCGTTACATCGAAACCAAGCTCTCGAAGTTCGCCCTCGAGGCGGCCTTCAACCCGGCCATCACCACCTGGCAGCGCTCTTACGACGGCCGCAACCTCGAGCCGGTCACCTTGCCGATGAAGTTCCCGTTGGTGCTGGCGCAAGGCACCGAAGGCATCGCCGTGGGTTTGGCGACCAAGATCCTGCCGCACAACTTCTGCGAACTTTTGAACGCCTGCATCGCCGTGCTGAAGAAGGAGAAGTTCAAGCTCCTGCCCGACTTCCCCACCGGCGGCCTCGCCGACTGCTCGGCCTACAACGACGGCCAAAGCGGCGGCCGGGTGAAAGTGCGCGCCAAGATTTCGGTGGAGGACGACCGCACGTTGGCCATCACCGAGGTGCCGTACGGCGTGACCACCGCCAGCCTGATCGAATCGATCGTGTCGGCCAATGAAAAGGGCAAAATCAAGGTCAAGCGCATCGAGGACAAGACCGCGGCGAACGTGGAAATCCTCGTGCACCTGCCCCCGGGATCCGATGCGCAAAAGCAAATCGACGCCCTGTACGCCTTCACCTCGTGCGAAGTCTCCATCTCGCCCAACTGCTGCGTGATTTTCGAGAACAAGCCGGTGTTCCTCGGCGTCTCGGAACTGCTGGAACTCAGCGTTCAGCACACCGTGAACCTTTTGCGCGCCGAGCTGGAGATCAAGCGCAAGGAACTACAGGAGAAGTGGCACTTCAAGTCGCTGGAGCAGATCTTCATCGAAGAGAAGATCTACCGCAAGCTGGAGACCGCCGAAACCTCCGAGGCCATCTACAGCACCGTCCACAAGGGCCTCGCCCCGTTCCGCGCCAAATTCCTGCGCGATGTGACCGATGACGACGTGAAGCGCCTGATCGAAATCCCCATCCGCCGCATTTCGCGTTACGACGCCAAGAAGGCCGATGAGGAAATGATGGCGCTCGACAAGGCCATCAAGGAAACCGAGAAGAACCTCAAGCACCTGACGCCCTACGCGATCGCATGGTACGAAGGCCTGCTGACGAAGTACGGCAAGGGCCGCGAGCGTCGCACGAAGCTCCCGCGCGGCGGGTTCCACGAAATCGACGCGTCGGACGTGATCCTCTCGAACCTCAAGGTGTACATGGACGCCGAAGGGGGCTTCGTGGGCACGGGCATCCGTGGTGGTGAACTTGTGGGCGACGATTTCTCAGCGCTCGACGAACTGATCGCCTTTAAGGAAGACGGCACCTTTGTGGTGACCAAGGTGTCGGACAAAACCTTCGTGGGGCAGAAGATTCTGCGCGTGGAGAAGTTCGACCGCAGCGAGAACGCTCCGACCTACAACCTGCTGTACCGCGACGGTCGCGGCGGCGCGCTGATGGCGAAGCGGTTCCAGATCGGCGGCATCACGCGCGACAAGCAGTACGACCTCACCAAGGGCGCGGCCCAGAGCCGGGTGTTCTACCTGGAGGCCCAACCAGAGAAGGGTGCCGACAAGGTGGTCGTCCATCACCAAACCGCACCGCGCATCAAACCCACACTCAACGTGAGCTTTGAGGACTACGCTGTGAAGCCGCGCGGCACGCAGGGCGTGATCGTCACCAAGCATGCGGTGAAGAAGGTGGAGCGGGTGGGGAAGTAGCTGTGAGCTGACAGCGGACAGCAAAAGAACATCACAGCATCACAGCATCACAGCAATAGAACTCACCTGAACATCTGGTTTATAGCCGTAGCCCTTGAGTTTGATTGTTGTGATGTTGTGATGCTGTACTGCTTCAAGGCCCCCCCATGCTCCTCACCATCACCGTCAAACCCTCATCCCGCGAAAGCCGCCTCGAGCAGCTTGAGGATGGCTCATGGCGTGCGCTTTTGAAGTCACCGCCGGTGGACGGGAAGGCGAATGCAGAACTGATCGGGCTGGTGGCCAAGCATTTCAAGGTGGCCAAGGCGTCGGTTGACATCACCGGCGGGGCGACCAGCCGGCACAAACGCGTGAAGGTTCCGGACTAACTCGCGCAGCGTCCGCTCCTCCCCCCTACTTTCGCTGTCGGGACGGTATTCAGGGGTTACTTTGTCATCATGGCACGCCCCCCCTCCAACCCGAAAATCTCCGGTTTGGGGCGCGTCATGCTCGTTCTCATCCTCGGTTTTCTGTGCGGCCTTCTCCTGAACGCTTGCGTCCACGAACCCGACGGTCAGGTATACAGTTGCGACCCGCCGCGCCTCATCGAAACCTACCCCGAAAACGGCGGCGAAGATTTCCCCCTCGACGATACGATCATCTTCGTGTTCGAAGAACCGGTCGACAGCAATACCGTGAACGACACGACGGTTTTCGTGATCGAAACCAGCACGGGCGATACCTTGATCGGCGACGTATTCCCGGATTGTGAGGACCTCCTCCCACGCCGCAGCACCTTGTTTGAAAAGCTGAACGCGAAGCGCTCCGCGCTGGGGAAAACCTCTCCCCTTCATGACACCCCCCACGAATGCGGCACATTGTTCATCTTCGTCCCGGAAGACGAGCTGAAACCCGATGACGAATACACGGTCGTCATCACCACCGGCGTCACCGACACGCTGGGCACCGAACTGCCCGACACCAACACCTGGACGTTCACCACCGAGGACACCATCCCCGACCCGCCCCCGTGGGTGGATGTGTTTCCCGAACCCGGTGACAGCAGCGTGCCGCTCGACACGGTGATCACCATCACCTTCGATGACGATCCGCCCGGCCCCGGCGACACGAACATCATCACGCTCACACTCGGCCCGGACACGATCCCCGGCTCAACCGTGTGGGACCCCGTCGATAGCACCATGACCTTCGACCCGACGGACAGCCTGTTGCCCGACACCACCTACACCGTCATCGTCACCATCCCTGATGACTGCGTCGGCGCGCTCTGCCCGGCCGACAGCACCTACACGTGGACGTTCACCACGGAAGACCCCGAAGAACCCCCGCTCCCCGACCCGCCGGGCGTGCCGACCTCGCGGCACGGAAGCACCTCAAGTTTCTCGCTGACCGATTTGCTGGAATCCGATGGTTTCATCCGCTATGCGTGGAACCCTTTGCCCGAAGCGGTCACTTATCGGTTCCAGCTTTCGACCAGCCCGAATTTCACCACCACGGTGATCGACAACATCGGCATTCCGCAAAGCACGCCACTCATCTACCAGAACATTACGGCTTCGGATGTCAGCGTGGGCACGTATTACTGGCGTGTGAATGCCACCAACACGGGCGGTACCGGGGCGTGGACTCCCGTACGTACCATCACGGTGCTGCCGTAGGTGTCGAAATGAGAACGCCAACCTCGACCTTGATCGTGATCGCTGCCTTGGTGCTGTCTGCGGTCACGCCGCGTCCTCATGCACAGACCAGCACAAGCCCACCCGCCGAAGAACCCGTGTGGTGGTATGGGCTCGCGGGCGCGGTCAACCTGAATTTTTATGCGGGCACCACGCAACAGCTGACCCCGCAGTATGCCACCATCGCCCCGTTTCACAAGGGTTTCGGCATCGGTCCCTATGTCGCCCCTGTAGTGGAGTACCGCCCGGATGATTACTGGGGCCTCAGTTTGCAACTGGGGTATGACGACCGCCGGGGCAAATTCGACCCTGTGCTTTGCCCGTGCGACTCGCTCTCCGACCTTTCCGCCAGGCCCGCGTACCTCACACTCGAACCCAGCCTGCGATGGTCGCCCTTCGGCGGGGGCCGCACGGGTGGGCTGCACATTTTCGCGGGTCCGCGCGTGGGCCTGCTCATGAGCCCCTTCCACAACGAGCAACGCTTCGCCTACACCGTCGGAAACCGGCCGACCGTGGCGGGTGACTTCAGCGCCATGCGCCGCGTCGTGTACTCCGGTCAGATCGGCGCGGGGTACGACTTCGACATCTCGGGACTTTTGGGGGGTGATGATCACGGCCTGAACCGCCTCCACCTCTCGCCCTTCGTCTCGTACCAACCGCATTTCGGTCAGGACCCGCGCCGCACCGACCACGCTGTGGAACGCTGGGCGCATTCCACGGTGCGCGTCGGAGCCGTCCTCAAGTTCGGCCGTCGCACACCACTGCCGGAAGCCCCGGACGTGCGGTTCTCGGTGCGCGCGCCCGCGACGGTCATCCGCACCAGACGCATTCACGAAGTCTTTCCGCTCCGCAACTACGTGTACTTCGACGGCAATGCCGTGGAGTTCTCCGGGCGGTATGCGCGCCTGAGCCTCGAGGAGGCCCGCGCGTTCCGGGAGGAAGGCCTGAGCGCCCAGTACCCCGCCGCGCCCACCGGGCGCTCGGCGCGGCAGCTCGCCGTGTACCGCCATATTCCGAACATCATCGGCGACCGCCTGCGCCGATCACCCCGCGCGAGCATCACCTTGGTGGGACTCAACCCGCGCGCGGTCGACGCCCCGCGCCTGGGCGCGGCGCGCGCCGAGGAGATCAAAGGCTACCTCACGCGCACGTTCGGGATCGAGGGCGCGCGCATCACGGTGGAGGAACGCCTCGAGCCCCCGCCGCCGTTGGGCCGCACCGAGGAGGAGCTGGCGATGCTGCGCGCCGAGAGCCAGCGCGTGGAAATCCTCACCTCCTCCCCCGAACTGTTGCTCCAGGTCGGCGAGGGCGAACGCTTCATGCTGAAGCCCGTGGAGGTCGACGGCGAATCGCCCGGCGGCGACAGCGTGGTGTTCCTGATCACGCCGGAAACCTCGGCCCTGCGGCGCGCCTTGGCGCTCCCGCCCCAGGTGGCGCGCGTGGCGCGCCAACTCGGCGGCATCGTCGATAAGCGCGACGGCCGCGACGAGGCGCCGCGCGCGCGCGACCACGCCGCGTTCTCGTGGACGCTGACGATCACCGACGTCACGAATCTGGAAAACGGCGACAGCGGAACCGTTCGCCGCTACGGCCCCTTCACCGGACCGCGCGCCGCCCTCCCCGCACCGCCGCTTTTGGGCGAACGCCCGGACGCACGCTTCGCGGCCGTCATGAACGGGCAAACCTACGTCACCGACGGCGCGAAGAGCCGGCCCTACGGCGCCGCCTTGTCCCGCACCGCCACGTTCTCCCTCAGTCAACGCAACAAGGGCGTGCACGAGACCCTCCGCTATGGCATTCTGTTCGACATCGACCAGGCGCGGGCGGTGTCGTCGTACGACCGCTTTCTCGCGACGGAGGTGGCGCCGCGCCTTACCGACAGCGCCACCGTGTTCATCCGCGGCCGCACCGACGTGATCGCCCCCACGGACTACAACCTGACCCTCTCCAAAGGGCGCGCCGAGGGCGTGCTGAAAATTCTGGAGGACACCGCGCGGCGTGCCGGGCACCGCGGAGTGCGCTTCGACCCCAGTTGGTCGGGCGAAGACCCGAAGCAAGCCCCGTTCGGGAATGTGTTCCCCGAGGAGCGCAACTACAACCGCACCGTCATCATCGACATCGTGCCGAAGTAGCGGACAGCGAAGAGCGGACAGCAAAAACAATTCAGCAGTACAGCAGTACAGCAGTGAACATAACCTGATGCCGGTCGGCCTGATCAGCACTTTACAGTTGCACTGCCGTACTGTTGTACTGTTGTACTGTTGTACTGTTGTACTGTTCGACTTCCATCCCGTTGAAATCCTGCAGCACTGTCTTCCTTCATCGGTTACCTTGATGCCATGAATACCTACCGCCCTCTTCCCGCCCCGACCCAGGCTCTCGCCCTGCTCTTGTGGCTCTCCCTCGCCTTCTTCACCGCCGCCGTCGGGGCGATCGCCTCGGTGACCGCCGCCTCGTTTTACGCGGAGCTTGTCCGCCCGTCGTGGGCGCCGCCGGCGTGGCTGTTCGGGCCCATGTGGAGCACGCTGTATACCCTCATGGGCGTGGCCGCGTGGCTGGTGTGGCGCCAAGGCCGCCTGCAGGGAACGGCGACCAAAAACGCTCTCACCTTGTTCGTCGTCCAACTCGCCGTGAACGCCTTGTGGAGCTGGCTGTTCTTCGCGTGGCGTCTGGGCGCGTGGTCGTTCGCGGAAATCATCGTCCTCTGGGTGATGATCCTCGCGACGCTGGTCTCGTTTTACCGCGTCAACCGCCTCGCCGGCCTCCTCCTTGTCCCCTACCTCGCGTGGGTGACGCTCGCGACCGCGTTGACCTTCAGCGTGTGGCGCGCGAACCCCGGCCTGTTGTGAGGGTGAGGGCGCGGAAGCGCGGCCGCGCGGAAGCCCCTCCCCCATTTGTAACACTCATCACGACCTCGTTGTCATTTTGTCCAACTGAACCCCGACGCTTCACAGCCTCGGGACTTTCGTTTACATTCGGTCGTCGTTTGACACTTCACCGTTCGCCGTACCGAATCGCTCCATGAAAACCAATCGTCCGATCTTCAACTTTCACACCACCGCCACGCAAATCGTCTCCGGCCTCAACTTTTCGGGCAAGCGCATGATCATCACCGGCGGGGCCGGCGGCATCGGCCGTGAAACCGCCCGCGCGCTCGCCAGCATCGGCATCGACATCACCCTCGCCGTGCGGGACCTTAAGGCCGGCCACCGCGCGGCCGGCGAAATTTCTGCCGAGACCGGCAACCCGAACGTGCGCGCGGCCTTCCTCGACCTGGCCGACCGCGCCTCCATCACCGCCTTCGTGAACGCCTGGGACGGCCCGCTGAACGCCCTGATCAACAACGCGGCGGTGATGGCCCTGCCTGAACTGACCCTCACGCCCGAGGGGCTCGAGATGCATTTCGCCGTGAACCACCTCGGCCACTTCGCCCTGGCGAAGGGCCTGCGCCCCGCGCTGGCGGCGGGCACGACGGAGGACTACGCCTCGCGCATCGTGTCGGTGAGCTCGAGCGCGCACTTCTCCTCGCCGGTGATCTTCGACGACCTGCATTTCACCTACCGGCATTACCAACCCTGGTTGGCGTACGCGCAGTCGAAAACCGCGAACATCCTGTTCGCGGTGGAGGCGACGCGGCGCTGGGCCGCCGATGGCATCTACGCCACCTCGCACACGCCGGGATACATCCGCACGGGCCTGCAGCGTCATTTGCCGCCGGATTTTCCCGAGCCCCGCGAACCCGCGCGCCGCAAAAACGTGGAGCAGGGAGCCGCGAACTCGTGCCTGATGGTCACCTGCCCGCTGGCCGAAAAGGTGGGCGGCATTTACGTGGCCGATTGCCTGCCTCAGGAAGTCGCCAAGACCCGCCCCGCCGACCTCGGCGGCGTCGCGCCTTACGCCCTGAATGCCGACAACGCGAAAAGGTTGTGGGAGGTATCGGAAGGCATTCTTGGGACATGAAGGCTGGGTAGTGGGTAGTGGCGAAGTTGGATGCGAATCTCACCCTTCTTTCTATGACACTTCAAAACAAATCTCGACAAGATATGTTCGCGAGATGAGTCTGAAAAATTCTGAATCTCACCGGGACCTGCCACAACCCACTACCCACTACCCACCACCCACTACCCACCACCCAAGCGTCACCCCAACACTTCCCCCCTGTCCACCTCCCCCTCTCGTGTGCATCTTTCCGTGTAGTGAACCACGGGAGAGGGGAACGCATGCCGACCAAGGATCTGAAGACCAGTCTGGGTTTTGAAAACAACGAATCGGTGCTGCCGCGTTATGAGGACGTGCTGCCGATCATTCAGCTGAAGTTGCTGTCGAGCGGCTTCAAGGTTCCCGAGCACTTCGGGCTGCAAAAGATCACCGAGCACTCGGCCGATCTGGTCCGCAAGATCAACTCCAAGTTCCGCGCCTATCCGGCGCCGCTGTGCCCCACCGACCAGCGCATCCAGAACACCCTCGACAAGCACTTCGGGGATGTGAAGATCGGCGGGGGCGGGTCGGTGACCTTGCCGACCAACTCGCTGCACATGGATTTCCACGGCCTGGCACGCACGCTCTCGCTGCCCCCCGACCGCGACACCTTCGAGTCGCCGCTGCTCAAAAGCACCCGCATCGCGCAGGGCATTTTGAACAACCCGGCCTCCGACAAGCGCACCACGCAGGGGACCTTCCACGTGGCCGAGGGCGGCCTGCCGATTCCCGCCGATAAAAAGGCCGTGCCGCGCGAGGTGTTCGCGCGTCTGTTCGCCCTGGCCACCAAGCCCACGCCCGAGCTCTCCATCCTGCCGTTCACCTCGTCGCTCCCCAAACGCGACCGCGTGCACGCCTTCACGTCCCTGTTTTTGCGGCCGCGCGTGTCGCCCGAGGTGCCGGGTCTGTCGCCCTACCGTGACATGGAAATCCGCTTTTTCGTGCCCGCGAGCCTGGTGAGCAACCTCGACTTCGTCGAGTCGATCTTCGGCAACGCGGGCGACCCGTACCTCCCCGAAAACGACCCCGCCCTCGACGTGGACCACTTCTGCGGGGTCACGGGGCTCGTTCTGCTCGCCCCTCACCTGGTGAACGCCACGAAAAAGGAACTGGGGTTGCCTCACGTCTCCAAGGCGACGGCGCGCCAAAAGCGCGACGGCATGTGCTGGGAAAAGGACAGCGAGAAATACAACGAGGGCGGCGCGTTCAAGTGCACCTTCCGCACGGCCGAAGGGGTGATCCTCACCCTCATCGCCGACAACTACTACGGATACTGCAAAAAGGAAGTGAAGACCCAGATCGGCTTCGCCTCCAACCTCATCGGCCGCGTGGAGGAGGAACACTCCGGCGGCGCGCTGGTGTTCCCCAGCTACAACCTGGGCGATGTGATCCGCGGCGAGTCGGACTTCGTGGGGGTGAAGGGGTACACCTTTGAGAAGGCCCTGCGGTCGCTCAAGGGCTTGGTCACCCCACAGCCGGAAGGCTATGCCGTGGACAACCGCCACCCCAGCGTCATCTACATCCCCGAGGATGCCGACATCAGCCTGCCCGACCAGACCGTGTCGTGGAAGAAGGACGGCAAGACGGTGTCGATTCTGCTCTCGCCCGAGCAGGTGTACATCTACCCCAGCGGCTACAAAGCCCGCATGGAAAAGCACCCGGGCGCGGGGACCTGGCGTCTGGTGGGGACGCGGGCCGAGGGCACGCTGTGCCACAAGCCCTGCACGGTTTCGGGCGGCGGCAAGAGCGAAATCTCCAAATCGGTCGCCGACGGCATCCTGTACCGCAACGTGTACGTCCAGGATCTGAAGAAGGACTTCGACCTGGTCGAGAAGATCATCAAGAAGGACTACTCCACCCGTTTCCGCGTGAAGCTCAAAAAGAAACCCGCGTCGCGGCCGTTCCTCTCGCCGCTGCGCTCGCTCGGCTCCGTGGTGCGCCTGCTCACGCCATCTCCCGAGTATACCGCGAGTTACAACGAATGGCTCCGGAACATTCCCTCGCACGTCCGCAACCTCGCTCTGCTGGTGAAGCGCTCGTACCGCCCGGAATGGGGCGACGACTACCGCAGCCATTTCTCGGTGGATCTGCTCGACGGCAAACCGGGCAACGAGCTGGTGTTCGACCACAAGCACCTCATCAACAGCTACCTGAAGTCGGGCGCCGACCCCGACGGCAACTGGATGGTGTTCCGCCTGCGTTCCGACTACGTGCCCGCGCGCAAGCTGCAGATCGAGGACGACATCACCACCTCGGTGACCTTACCGTCCCCGCTCGAGGGAGGCCAGGGGAGCTTCAAGTTCGTGGAGAACTGCGAGTACCGCCTGTTCCAGCGCCCCGATGACGCGATCCACCCCGGCAAGGACAAGCAGGGCGAGGCCGACCTCGCCGGGGGCGCGCGCTTCATCTCGAACTTCGAGCCCCTTCCGGCCTCCGAGGCCAAGCGCATGGTGAGCCATGTGGTGGAGTTCGACAAGTACACCGAGCCCATGAAGGCGCGCATCCGCGCGGTGGCGGAGAGCGGTGAAGGTTGGTTCGTGGCCTCCAACGCGCCGCGCCTGGTGAACGGCAAGCCGACCCCCAACGTGCGCTACCTGCAAGACCGCCCCGACGTGGTGGACCCGCGCGAGTTCTACATCGCCCAGGCGGGCATCCGCCTGCGCCGGGGCCTTGGCCCCACCGACCCGGTGTGGCAACCCGTTCAGGCCGTTCTGGTGGGCCGCCGCAACAACCCGCCCGAGAAAACCGCCAAGGGCACGGTCATTCCGCCGCTCGCCGTGTACAATCCCCTGCATTATCAGGAACTGCCCGAGGCGTTCATGGATTTCGTGGCCAGCCTCACCGGCAAGTCACCTTCGACGACGGGTGCGGGGTCGGAAGGGGCCATGACCAAGGGGCCGTTCAACGCCCTGTGGTCGATCCACGACCTCAACAATGCCTTCCTTTCGTATGCCCTCACGGGCCTGCAGATCTTCAGCACCCCGGCCGGCCACGTGGGACACAAGTACCAGGTTGACCACGACATCAGCCTGCTGATGCCCGAGATCTGGGCGCGCATGTCACCTGATGAGCGCGATGCAAGCCGTTTGATTTCGGGTGGTTACCTCGAACGCATCAAAGACTTCAAGGTCGGCAGCAAGACCGTGGAAGCCTCACGCCTGGGCTGGCGCATCAACGAGAAGTTCCTGCACGCCTATTTCGGCCGCGTCTTCAGCGAACCGACGGCGGTGTTTCCCGCCGACATGCTGCAGCCCGAGCTGCAGAGCAAGGCGGACTTCGCCGCCGGCGTGGCCAACATCGTGGAAGGCCAACGCCAGGCCGCCCTGTTCTACTTCGAGGACGGCAGCGTGGAAGCCGCTTGTCCGCCGCTCAAGGCGCTCCTGCACGTGATGGCCTACGGCAAATACCAGGGGATGACGCTCGACTCCAAAAAGCTGCGCACCCTGTTCGACACGTCGAACATCAAGGGTTCCGACTGGTACAAGGCGCGGCTGGAACGGCAAAAGGACCACGACATGGCCGAAGCGTTGGCGCAGGTGGAATACCTGAAGGCCTTCGTGGCCTCGCCGCACAACGCCCGGTCCGTCGCCGCCCTCAAGCTCGACGAACGTTTGGCCAAGGCCCAAAAGCGTCTCACCGAAACCCAGAAGGCGGGCTACGTGAAGAGCCTGGTGGGAACGATCGGGGTTGATAAGGTGGGGCCATAAAGGAACTCGGAACTCTGAACTCAGAGCTCGGAAAGGCGGAACAATTCGACCGTGGAGGATCTTACAGGATCCTTTGCTGTGTTTCTGAGTTCAGCGCTTTGAGTTCTGAGTTCCTTTCGCGACCTCCCTCAAAACCCCTTCCCCACATTGATGTTCACGATCGGCCACAACTGGTGGTCAAGGTCGCCCCATTCGTTGCTGATGCGCAAAACCTGCGCGCCGGCCTGAACCTCGACCACCACACCGCCGTACCCGATGAACTTGGTGCCCACGAAGGGGCCTGCGCCCCACGCCGTCCACACCCCGCTGAAGTCGAGAGCGAGCCAGCCGTCGTCACCGGAAAGGTCTTGCCGCCAATCAGCGCGCCCCCAGAACCCCTCCACGCCGAGATGCGGGTTCCACCGCGCTTGCTCACGGGGGTACCAGCGTACTTGCACTCCCGCCTCCTGCAGATCAAGCCCCGGGCCCCGCAGGGCGCCGAACAAACTCGTCAGGGTTCCCGCCCCCAGGGTGCCCACCACTCCCACATGGTGCGACACCATGCGCTCGTACGACCCCTCCACGGAGAACAAAAGCGCCGCGTGCAAGGGCGAGAGCGTGTAGGCGTTCGGGTAACGGACCTTTTTGACGCCCCCTCGACCCGCCGCCTCGTCGGGTGAAGCCGCTCCTGCCCGAGGTGACGGAGACGGGGCCGGCGCCGCCTCACCGATCTCGCCCCGCTCCAGCGTGTCGGGCATGGCCGACGTGTCGACGGCACGGGAATGAGTACCCGCGGCCGTGAAGAGCGCGATGAGAACGGGTACCGCGAGCGGACGACCGGTTTTTGGCAATTTAAGCGGATTTTTAATCATGATCGCAACCTAACCATCCACACACTTCTCGTCACACGCCCAAATGCCCCAAAGCGGGGGGTGTTGGGGTGATTTCGGGCCTTCGGGGTTGGTGCGACGGTGAACTTCGTCAGGATTCGGCCGGTTTTCGGGTAGTTCGAGGTTAGGTTCCGCCAAGATCCCACAATTCCCCCTGGCCTGCGGAGCCACCGGGAAGAATCGCCGCGCCGTTCACGCGTTAACCTGCTGATTTCGGGCCGTTTAAACGCCACAACTTCGACTCGTTTTCCTCCAGCCTGTTCGGGAAGATCGCCCATTCGCCCGACTTTCACGCAATTTTCGATTTCATCCTGTCAAGGTCAAAGGCCGGTTTACCCGGTGAGGGCATGGTTTCAGGCAAAAGCCTTCAGGATTTCGGGCGAAAACTCTTTCCGTTTCGCCTATCTTTGCTACTCTTGCCCTGAATCCGGACTGAATCCGGGTTTGCCCTCCGCGCATCCCCGGACTTTCCGGTTCGCGCGGCCTTTTCTCCCCCGGAGGACGCCCTTTGGCTACGGACAAAGCGACCGTTAAATCAGCCCCCAAAACCGAAAAACCGTCCGGCCTGTCTCGTGAGAAGCTCACGACCATGCTGGAGAAAATGCTCCTGATCCGCTCCTTCGAGGAGGCCAGCATCAAGGCCTACCAGCAGAAGAAGATCGCGGGCTTCCTCCACACCTACATCGGCCATGAGGCGGTGGGCGTGGGCATGCTCGACCACAAGCTCCCCCAGGATTCCGTCGTCACAACCTACCGCTGCCACGGGCTTTACCTCGCCCTGGGCGGCAGCCCCCGCGAGGGCATGGCCGAACTGTTCGGCAAGGTCACCGGCTGCGCGCGCGGCAAGGGCGGCTCCATGCACTTTTTCTCCAAAGAGCATAATTACCTCGGCGGGCACGGCATCGTCGGCGGCCAGTTCGGCATCGGCATCGGCGCCGCGTTCAAGTCGAACTACACCGAGGACAACGCCGTCAGCTTCATCTGCTTCGGCGACGGCGCCACCCCGCAAGGCACCTTCCACGAGTGCCTGAACCTGGCGGCCCTGTGGAACCTCCCCGCCATTTTCGTCTGCGAAGACAACCAATACGGCATGGGCACCGCCAACAAGCGCGCCATCGCCAACACCGACATCGCCTCCAAGGCCGCGGCCTACGGGGTGAAGGGCTACACCATCGACGGCATGAACCTCGCCGAAGTCAACGAGGTGATGCGCCACGTGGTGAACGAGACCCGCACCAAGCGCCGCCCCTGCGTGGTGCACATGAAGACCTACCGCTTCTTCGGCCACTCGGTGTCCGACGCGGGCCTGTACCGCAGCAAGGAAGAGGTCGATTCGTACAAGGAACAAGACCCCATCGGCGTGGCGATCAAGGAACTCATCGCCAACAAGTGGATGACCGAGGACGAAGTGAAGGCCCTGCAGAAGTCGGTGAAGGCCGTGGTGCAGGACGCCGTCGACTTCGCCGACGAAAGCCCCGAACCCCCGCTGGAAGAACTCATCCGCCACGTCTACAAGGACGAACCGGAAAACCTGTTGCATCCCGCCAATGTGGGAGGAGCGTACTAATGGCCGTCCTGGAAATGCGCGACGCGCTGAACCTGGCTCTCAAAGAGGAAATGACCCGCGACGACAAGGTGTTCATCGTGGGTGAAGAGGTGGCCGAATACAACGGCGCCTACAAGGTGACCAAGGGACTTCTCGACCACTTCGGCCCCAAGCGCGTGATGGACACCCCCATCTCGGAATCGGGTTTTGCGGGTTTGGGCGTGGGCGCGGCCATGATGGGCCTGCGGCCCGTGGTGGAGTTCATGAGCTTCAACTTCTCGCTGGTGGCCATCGACCAGATCATCAGCAACGCCGCCAAGATGTATTACATGTCGGGCGGCCTGTTCAACATTCCCATCGTGTTCCGCGGCCCCAACGGCGCGGGTCCGCGCGTGAGCTCGCAGCACTCCCACAACATGGAGTCTGTGTACGCCCACTTCCCCGGGCTCCACGTCATGTCGCCCTCCAACCCGGCCGACGCCAAGGGCATGCTGAAGGCGGCCATCCGCTGCAACGACCCGGTGATCTTCCTGGAGAACGAACTCAACTACTCGCTCAAGGGCGAAGTGCCCGAGGGTGACGACCTCATCGTTCCCATCGGCAAGGGCAACATCGTCCGCGCCGGCGACAAGGTGACCATCATCGCGTGGTCGCGCATGATGAACCTCGCCAAGCAGGCCGCCGACGAACTGGCGAAGGACGGCGTGGAGGTCGAACTGCTCGACCCGCGCTCGCTCAAGCCGCTCGACATGCCGCTGATCGCGGAGTCGGTCAAAAAGACCGGTCGCGTGGTGGTGGTGGAGGAAGGCCACTTCTTCTGCGGTTTGGGTGCGCAGATCGCCGACAGCATCTATAGCGGTCTGTTCGACTACCTCGACGCCCCCATCGTGCGTGTCGCCCAATCGGACAACCCCATGCCCTACGCGGCCAACCTCGAAGCGGCCACCATGCCCTCGGTCGCCAAGATCATCGCCGCCGTCAACCAGGTCACGTACCGGGTCTAACATCACGGGCCGTAAGGGCGACCTCTTGGTCGCCCCAATTGGCACCCCAACGGAGAAACACCACATGCCTACCAGCATCCTGTTGCCCAGCCTCAGCCCCACCATGGAAGAAGGCGTCCTCGCCAAGTGGCTCGTGAAGGAAGGCGACTTCGTGAAACCCGGCACCATGCTCTGCAGCGTGGAGACCGACAAAACCACCGTCGATTACGAAAGCATGGACGAAGGCTACGTGCGCAAGCTCGTGATCGCCGACGGCACGCCCGCCAAGGTGAACCAGCTCATCGCCATCCTCTCCGACGAAAAGGATGAGGACATCTCCGCGTTCCTGGCGAAGGAACTGGAGAAAAGCGCCAAGGTCGCCGGCGGCGCGGCACCCGCCGCAGCCGCTCCGGCTGCCCCCGCCGCCGCGCCCGCGCCCGCGCCTGCGGCGGCCCCTGTCGCCGCCGCTCCGGTCGAAGCCCCCGTCGCCGCTCCGGCTCCGGCGGCCGCGGCCGGCTCTGGCAAGTCCTCACCGCTCGCCCGCAAGCTCGCGGCCGAGGCCGGCATTCCGGTCGCCTCCATCACGGCCTCGGGCCCCGGCGGCCGCGTGATCGCCCGTGACGTGGAAGCCGCCAAGGCCAATCCTCCCGCCGCCGCGCCCGTCGCGACCGCGGCCGCCAAGCCGGCCGCCGGCAAGGCCGATGCCGTGGTGCAGACCCCTCACTTCGGTTCGCTCGCGCCGATCAACCCCACACGCGACGTTCCCCTGTCGATGATGCGCAAGACCATCGGCAAGCGCCTGCTCTCCACCACGCAGAACACGCCGATCTTCTTCGTCACGTCCAAGGTGAACATGGACGAGTTGAACCGCGTGCGCGCCGAGCTGAACCGCGCCGCCGGTTACAAGATCTCCGTGAACGACCTGATCGTGAAGGCTTCGGCATTCGCGCTGCGCCAGTACCCGGCGGTGAACAGCTCGTTCCACGGCGACTTCATCCGCGAGAACGCCAACATCGACATCTGCGTGGCCGTGGCCATCCCCGACGGGCTCATCACCCCCATCGTCAAGAACGCCGACCAAAAGGGTTTGGGCGCGATTTCGCAGGAAGTGAAGGCGTTGGTGGGCAAGGCCAAGGCCGGCAAGCTCGCCCCCGAGGAATTCCAGGGCGGCACCTTCACCATCTCGAACCTCGGCATGTTCGGCGTGGACGAGTTCACCGCCATCATCAACCCGCCGCAGGCGGCGATTTTGGCCGTGGGCGCGACCAGCGCCGAGCTGTACCTCGATCGTGAAGGCACGCCGAAGGAGCGTCAGGTGATGAAGCTCACCATCAGCGCCGACCATCGCGTGGTGGACGGCGCCATGGCGGCCCAGTTCATGTCGGGCCTGAAGTCGCTGCTGGAAAACCCCGTCTGGTTGATGCTGTAAACGGCAGGAGGGCGACCAAGAGGTCGCCCATACCGCATCAAACAGCCTGACACAACACGAGGCCGCAGTTTACTGCGGCCCGCCCGGGCCTGAGACGAGTGAGTCGTAGAGTAGGCCGGCATAGCATATCGTAAGGGCGACCTCATGGTCGCCCTCACACAAGGAGGTCTACCATGGAAAACGCATACGACATCATCGTCATCGGCTCGGGCCCCGGCGGCTACGTGGCCGCCGTCAAAGGCGCGCAGGGCGGCAAGAAGGTCGCGCTGGTCGAAAAGGCCGAGCTCGGCGGCATCTGCCTGAACTGGGGCTGCATTCCCACCAAGGCCCTGCTCAAATCCGCCGAGGTGTTCGACAACATCAAGCACGCCGCCGCCTACGGCATCGAGACGGGCGACGCCAAGGCCGATTTGCCCAAGGTCGTGGACCGCTCGCGCGATGTGGCCAAGCAGAACAGCAACGGCATCAAGTTCCTCATGAAGAAGCACAAGGTCGAGGTGATCACCGGCCAGGCCAAGCTGCTCGCCAAGGGCTTGGTGGATGTGACGTTGGCGGATGGCGGCAAGCGCAGCCTGCAGGCCGGCGCCATCATCATCGCCACCGGCGCGTCGCCGCGCCAGTTTCCGCAGTACCCCATCGACGGCGAATCGTTCCTCACCTACCGCCACGCCCTGGCGCTGAAGGACCAGCCCAAAAAACTGCTCGTGATCGGCGCGGGCGCCATCGGCATCGAGTTCGCCTATTTCTACAACACCATCGGCACCGAGGTGCACGTGGTGGAAATGGCCCCGCAGATTCTGCCGGTGGAAGACGAAGAGATCGCCAAGGGCCTGCTCGCCTCGTTCAAGAAGCAGGGCATCAACTGCCATGTCAGCTCCACCGTCGAGGTGAAGAAGGGCAAGGATGGCGTCGAGGCCAAAATCATCGCCGCCGATAAATCCGAGACGGCCCTCACGGTCGACAAGGTGTTGGTGGCCGTGGGCATGGTCCCCAACTCGCACGACCTCGGGCTTGAGACAGCCGGCGTCAAGACCGACGAGCGCGGCTTCATCGCCGTCAACGGTCATCAGGAAACCTCGCTGCCGGGCGTGTACGCCATCGGCGACGTGGCCGGCAAGCAACTGCTCGCGCACAAGGCTTCGGCCGAAGCGGAAGTCGCCGTCGCGCACATCCTTTCCGGCAAAGGTCACGGGCTCGACTACGGCCAAATCCCCGGCTGCACGTATTGCCAGCCGCAAGTGGCCTCGGTCGGTCTCACCGAAAAGGCCTGCAAGGACAAGGGCATCGAGATCAAGATCGGGCGCTTCCCGTTCTCCGCGAGCGGCAAGGCGCGCGCCATCGGTCACACCGAAGGCCTCGTGAAACTGATCTTCGGCGCCAAGCACGGCGAACTGTTGGGCGCGCACATTTTGGGCGCGGAAGCCACCGAAATGCTGGCCGAGCTCGGCCTCGCGATGAAGCTCGAATCCACCTGGGAAGAGATCGCGCACACCGTGCACGCGCACCCGACGCTGTCGGAAGCCGTCATGGAAGCCGCGATGGACAGCCAAGGAATTTCACCTCACCTGTGAGGTGAAATTCCAATTCAGAATGGGCAATGGAGAATTGGGAATAGGCCCGACAGCATGAGGCATGCCTAGACACCTGGGCAGAATGGTCTTGGGAAATACCACACGCTGAGGCCCTCCCCTTTGGTCCACACAAAGCGTGCGTTCTTATTCTCAATTCCACATTCCAAATTCTCAATTCTCTCATGTCCCCCCTCCGCTACACCACTGACACCTCACTTGTCCCCTTCCCCACCGGCGAGGATGTTCTCGACGCGCCGGGAGAGGGATTGGCGTTCCGCGCGTGGGTTCCCGAATCGCCGATCCTCGTGCTGGGAAATTCGCAAGTCCCCGATGTTGAACTAAACCTGCCCAACGTGGAAGCGGATGGCATTCCGGTGTACCAACGCAAAGGCGGCGGCGGGGCGGTGTTGTTGACGCCGGGTTGCGTGTGCCTCGCGGTGCGGTTCCCCAAAAGAAGCGAGTGGGGCATTCACGATTACTTTGCGGCCGGGAACGGATTTTTGGCAGCGGCGGTGGAAGACGTGGCGGGCCTGCGGGCGGAGCCGCGCGGCATTTCCGACCTCGCCGTCGACACCCGCGATGGCGTCCGAAAAATCTCCGGCTCGTCGCTCTACATGCCGCGCTCTAGCGCGCTCTACCTCGCTTCACTTCTCGTGAGCGCGCGGATTTCAGACTGGGACGGATACCTCAAGCACCCGAGCCGCGAACCTGACTACCGCGCCGGGCGCGGCCACGGCGCGTTCGTCGTGAACCTCGCCGCGGCGGCGGCGAGTGAGGGACGCGAGGATGTGAGCGTGGAGGCGGTGAGGGATGAGTTGATGAGGTCACTCACGGAAGCATCGAATGGGTAGTGGGTTGTGGGTTGTGGGTAGTGGGTAGTGGGTTGTGGGTAGTGGCTTGTGGCAAGAACTCCAACGCGTGGTGTGGCGTGACTCTTCAATAAGACATGAATCCGAAATGGTGTCGTGTTTTGCCACTACCCACTACCCACTAGCCACCAGCCCCTCCTTCCTCTCCCCTAAAAACTCTTCCCCCCTCTTCCTGAAATACTCGAACCTCCACCCGAACACGCGCACCGGATCGTTGTGCCAGGGGTGCTTGACGTAGCGGTAGAGCCCCTCGAGGGCCGGGCCGGCGATGACGGTGTTGACGCGGCCGCTGCGGAGGCGGATGCGGATCACCATCACCGGGTTCTCCGCGAGCACCTTGCGTCGTTCCGGTGTCGCCGCGGTGTCGACCCCGGCCGCACCCGCGACGAACTCGTCCACCTTGAACTGGGCGGCGTGCGTGAAGATTTTCGCGGCCGCGGCCTGATCGACGCTCGCGGCGGGCATGAGCGCGCCCCCCGCGCGGAGGACGAAGGTCGTGTCGTTGTCGCCGCGCTTGAGAGCCCAGGTGTGAACGGCGTCGAGATCATCGCGCCAGGTCACCTCCACCGCACGGATGTCGCGCGCGGCGAAGGGCGCGAAGAGTGCGGTGTCCTTCCAGTCGCGCGGGCGCGAGGAGACTTCGAAGACGAAGGTTCCCGGCGTGCGGTAGGCCACGGCCGAATCCGCAGGTTTCCAGAACGAGGAGCCGAAATCGATTCCTGAAACCTTGCCGAGCAGAACGCGGTAGGTGCGCCCGTCGAACATGGTCCATTCCACGTGACGGGCGGCGGCGGAATCGAGCCCGAACTCGGCGAGGTTCAGGCGATCCCCGCGACCCGAATCGTCGCGCGCGACGATTTCGCGCCGCTCAAGGTTCAACAAATACCCGAGCACGCGGCGCAGGCGCAAGGTATCGGCCGGGAACCCGTCCCCCGAGGTCACCCAGCGCCACCCCGCGCCGCGGGGGCGCGTGAGGGTCACCCGCTCGCCGAGGTAATCCACCGTAAGGCGCGCGACCGAATCGGGCGCCAATCCGCTTTCCGCGAAGGCCTTGCGGGGCGCGCGCTCGGCCTGTTCGCGCTGCCGGTTGAACAGGTACACGCCGGCGAGCAGCGCCGCAGCGAGCACGAAAAGGCGCAAGGCATTCTTCACGAGTGGCTCCCGCTGGTCGCGCCGCGCATTCAGGGGTCTCCGGGTTCGCCGATGGTCTGAATTTCGACCTCGCCCGCGGGCAGCCGGGAAAGATCGGGCACGGGCAGCCGCAACCGGGCGGGGGTTTTGAGGAAGGGTGCCACGCGGTTTTGGAAGATCTTCCCCACCCCGCGGTGCACGGGGTGGCGGAGGTAATAGGAGATCCCCGAGCGGCCGCCCGTCACGAGCGCGTGCGAGGCGCCGTCGCGCAACGTGACCTTGATCATCACCGAGGGTGAATCAACGTCGGCCAACCCGCGTTCGGGATCGTCGTGGTCGGGGGTTTCGTCGAAGGCCAGGCCCGCAGCGGCGGCCACCAGCGACGTCGCGGTCGGGCGCGGCATGATCACCGGGCCGGCGAGGTCGGGTGATGCGAGTCGGTAGGTCGAATCGCGCTCCGCCGTGAGGGCATAGTACACCGCACGGCCGAGGGTGTCGTCCCAGCGCACCTCCAGGGAGCGCACGTCCTCGGGCGCGAAGGCGGGAAACAGGCTTTTGTCCTTCCAGTCGCGCGCGAACACGCCGATCTCGTGCGTGAAGTTGCCGGGGGTGCGGTAAACCTCGGCGCTCCCCGGGCGCTTCCAGTAGGTCGAATTGAAGTCGGTCCCGGAGGTGTGACCGAGGTGGACGACGGTCGAGGCGCCTTGCGCGCCCGACCAGCGGATCACCTTGCGTTCGCTTGGCGTCAGCCCGAACTCCGCCAGCCGGCTTTCCGAGGAAGACTTCGAGACGAGTTCCTTGTCCTCGAGCCGCAACACGCGCGCTAGCGCGAAGGACAGCCGCGCGGTGTCGACCGGAAAGCTGTCGGGCAACACCACCCAAAGGCCGCCGCCCTTGGCCGGCTTTTTCACCAGCGTCACGCTGTCGCCCGCGAGCGACACCTCCAGACGGGTGATCGAAGCGGCCGCGGCGGTGTCGAACACGTAGCGCGAGCTCGTCGCGAAGAGTGCCCCCCATTGCCGCACCCCCAGCAGGGCGGCCAAAAGGGCGACCGCCGCCGCGAGGCTCCACAGGGTCCGTCTCATGCCGTTGGGCCTTCGCCGATCTGCCGTTGACGGCGGCGGCGGCGGACGCCAGCCGCCAGCCCCCACACGACGAGCAGAAGCGGAACAAGCCCCATGTTGGCGAGGATCAACCCCGTCTTCAGGCTGGCGACCTTCTCCTCATCGAGCGGCGCCTCGTCGATCTGGCGGCTGCGCACGTTGATCAGGGAGGGGTCGAGCGCGAGATAATCGAGCGCGTTGAGCAGGAAGTGATAGTTCCCCGCCGCGTTGGTGTAGCTCAGGTAAAAGTCGGACAGGAACAAGGCGCTGGACACCACCAGCACCCGGGCATCCTCTTGCGACTGCTTGAGGGCGAGCGTGAGTTCATCGGGAGCCACGCCCGGGAAGGCCGCCTGGCCGGCCGAATCGGCCTTCACCCCGGCATAGGCCGACTTCAGCGAACCCGATTGCAACACCGCGAGCATGTGCATGGTCTGGTCGACCGGCACGTATTTGTCCATCTCGCGCGGGGCGAGGTACACCGGACCGGTTTCCTCCCAGGCACCGGCGGTGGTCAGCACCAGCGGTTCGCTTTTCAGGCCCGGCTGCGCGGTGGAGTCGAGATCGAGCGAGGAGGTCCACGGAAAGCTCATGGTCTCCAGACCCGCGGTGATGGGGTTCTCGGGGTTCAGGGTGGCGTAGTTCACCACGATCCAGTAGGGGTACGGCGAAGGGAACGAGGCGTTGCCGAAACGGACCATTTCCCACTGGCGCGGCTCGAGCACCACGTTCTTGCGCACGCGCACGCCGTATCGGGCCAACAGGTCCTCGTACTCGTTCAGGGCCGGCGCGCCGGTGATGCCCTGTCCGATCTCGATGTTCATGCCGGGCGTGAGGAAAATCACGGGTTTCCCCAGCATGGCGAACTGGTCGATCCGGAACTTCTCGGCGGGGGTCAGGCGCTGCGGCGCGGCCACCAGCAACACGTCGACGTCCTCGCCGATGGGCATCCAGGCGGGGTACTGCGGGGCGATCTTGTACAGTTGTTCGATGTTCGTGCGCAAGGCCATGAAGGCCTGGTCGAACCCCTGCATCGGCGGCGCGCCCGGCAGGGAGAGCACGAACTTGTTGCCGTCCACGCCCTCCACGATGCCGAGGGTTTTGGTGCCCCCGGTCAGCTTGATCAACCTCACGATCAGTTCGTACTCGAAGGTCTCCAGGTTCTGGATGGCCGGGAACACTTCCTTTTTATCGCCGTACAACAGCGCCAGGCCGAAGAACCCGCGCTTGACCTGCACGCCGTCGCGGCTTTGCTCCTGCAGCTGCACTTCCTGAATGCCGAGCGAGAGCGCCGCCTTGCGCTTCTCTTCGTCCTCGCCCGGATCCTCGAACACCAGGTTGAACTTGCCGCCCGAGCGCGCCTCGAATTCGCGCAGCAGATCGACGGCCTGGGTGCGCAGGCGTTGAAACTGGGTGGGCAGATCGCGCGACATCACCACGCGCACCGTGATGATGTCGGGCAGGCTGTCGAGGGTTTTGATGGCCGCGGGGCTGAGGGTGAACTGGCGGTCGCGCGTGAGGTCGAGCCGTCCGTTCACGTACAGCTGGCTGACCAGGGCGGCCGCGATCAGGAACACCAGGAGCGACAGCGAGGAGATCCAGGCGGCCGCGCGGGCGCTGAGTTTTTTGGAGGCGCTTCGCCGGGAGGAGGGGGTCGGGGAGGCCATGGGTTATCTCCACTTCCGGGCTTCGATGTTCTTCACGTTCAGGTACAGGAAAAACGTCACCACGGCGACGTAATACACCACATCGCGCGAATCGAGCACGCCGCGCAGAATGTTCTGGAAGTGGCTGAGCAGGCTGAGGTACCCCGCGAACGACGCGAACCACCCCACGCTGCCCAGGTACTGCGGGGCCACGCCCGCCACCAGCAGCACGAAGATCACCGCCACCGACACGATGAAGGCCACCACCTGGCTTTCGGTCAGGGAACTGATCCACAGCCCCACAGCGAGGTAGGCCGCGCCCAGGAACAGCGCACCCGCGTACGACCCCGCGATCACGCCCCAATCGGGGCGTCCGAGGATGCCGATGGTGACCGGCACCGTCACGCTGAAGGCCAGGGCGATGGCGAGGAACGACAGGCTCGCGAGGAACTTGCCGAGCACCACCTCCGCCTCGCGCAGCGGCATGGTCAGCAGCATCTCGAGCGTTCCGGTCTTGCGCTCCTCGGCCCACAGCCGCATGGTGACGGCGGGCACGAAGAACAGGAAAATCCACGGCAAGGTCAGGAAGTACTCGCGCATGGTGGCCTGCCCGGCCCGGAAGAAATCGTTGATGAAAAAGAAGAACCCGTTGGAGACCAACAGGTAGAACAGGATGAAGACATACCCCAAAGGAGAGGCGAAGTAACTCCTCAGCTCTTTGCGGTAAATGGCCGAAATGTGGGCGGTTTTCATGCTTCGCCTCCTTCCCGGTCGGACGAGGGGGCCGCGGCGACGGCCGTCTCCTTGGGAACCTTGGTGAGGGTCGCGAAAATCTCCTCGAGGCGGGCAGTCTCGGTGCGCAGCTCCGTCAGGGTCCAGCCGCTTTGCACGGCGAAGCGGAACAGCTCGGGCGCGATGTCGGCGCCCTCGCGGCCGTGCACCGCCAGCCGCGCCGCCCCCGCCGGCGTGTTCGCCGCGGTGACCACCTCAACGCTTTCCACGAACGGCGCGGCCCGCACGGCGGCCTGCGCGGCCTCCCCCGCCGCGTCGCGCACGGTCAGATACACCACCGGCCCCGACCCGCGCGCGATGAGCTCGCGCGGCGTGCCCTGGGCCACGATGCGGCCGCGGTTGATGATGAGCACGCGGTCGCTGGTGGCCTCCACCTCCGACAGAATGTGGGTGGAGTGGATGACGGTGCGCTCTTGCCCGAGGTTCGTGATGAGCTTGAGGATGTCGCGGATCTGGTTGGGGTCGAGGCCCGAAGTGGGCTCGTCGAGAATAAGCACGGGCGGGTTGTGCAACAGGGCTTGGGCGAGGCCCACGCGCTGGCGGTAACCCTTGGACAAGTGCCCGATGATCTTGAAGCGCACCGCCTCCAGCGCGCAGTCGGCGATCACGCGGTCGATGGCGCTTTTGCGTTGCTTGGCCCCGATCCCGCGCACGTCCGCGCAGAATCCCAGGTAAGTCGTCACGTCGGAATCCTGGTAAACCGGGCAGTTCTCAGGCAAATACCCGATCTGCTCGCGCACCTTGAGCGGCTGGTCGAACGTGTCGAATCCGCCCACGGCCGCCCGCCCCGCCGTGGCGGAGATGTAGCAGGTGAGCATTTTCATGGTGGTGGTCTTGCCCGCGCCGTTGGGGCCGAGGAGACCCACCACTTCGCCTTTCCGGACGGCGAAGGAAATGTCGTCCACGGCCACGTGCGGACCGTAACGTTTGGTCAAACCTTCTACTTCGATCATGAATCAGGCCTTTCCGGGTCTGAACAAACAACCGTGAACCGGACCCAGAACGATTCCGGTTTCGCCTGGTCGGGGGGCGCGGCGCGGGCGGGCGACGGGCGGTCAAATCGCGTCGAAACCCGCTTCCCGGGTCGAACCGACACGCTGGCGCAGTACGTTCACAAGAGCGCGTTAACATACAAAAGGCGGTTTTGAGGGGGCAAGGGGGTTGACGGACGGGCCCGGGCCGTGACCACAAGCCGGAGGTCGTGACCAACCGGCGGGCATGGCCCGGGACCGCCACGATTTTCCTTGACCTTCCCATCATGGGAAGGTCTATACTTTCCGTCAATCACCCCGGAGGATCCCGTGAACGCGACCCCGCATTCCCCCCCGCACCCGGCGTCTCTGACCCTCCCCGTGGAGGGCATGACGTGCGCTTCGTGCGTCGCCCGCGTGGAGCGGGCGATCCTTGGCGTGCCCGGAGTGCGCGCGGCAAGCGTGAACCTGCTGACCGAATCGGCGGAGGTGTCTTTCGAAGCCGCCCCGCACCCGCGCGCGGTGATCGACGCCATCGAACGGGCCGGGTACCGGGTACCGGCGCAACCCACCCCGCCCCCGGAACCGTCCTTGTCCGCCGCGCCTGTGGAGTTGGTCATCGAAGGCATGTCATGCGCCTCGTGCGTGGGGCGGGTGGAACGCGCCCTCGCGAGCGTCAGCGGAGTTCGCAAGGCGGAGGTCAATCTGGTGACGCAACGGGCCACCGTGCAAACCGAGGCGCCGCTGAACGCACCGCTTGAGGCGGCGCGCTTGGTGGAGGCCGTGGCGAAGGCCGGGTACCGGGCGACCCTCGTGCGCGCCGCGCGCCAGAGCGCGGGCGACGCGACGGAGCGCGGCAATGCCGCCCGCAACGAAGCGAGCCTGACCGAAGGCGTCGAAAGGCGGCGCGACGCCGAGGCGTCGCGCCTGCAGCGGAACCTGATCGTCGCGCTTGTGTTGACCACGCCCTTGCTGGCGCTCGAGATGGGCACCCACCTCTTCCCCGCGCTGCACCATCTGGTGGTCGCGACCTTGGGCGCGAACAACTGGCCCCTGCAGTTCGTGCTGACGACCTTGGTGTTGCTGGGCCCTGGATTTCCGTTCTACAAAAAGGGGCTGCCCGCGCTGGCGCGCCTCGCCCCCGACATGAACTCGCTGGTCGCGGTGGGAACGCTGGCGGCCTACGGCTACTCGGTGGTCGCCACCTTCTTCCCAGCGCTGCTGCCGGCCGCGGCGACGCATGTGTTTTACGAGGCCGCCGCGGTGATCGTGACCTTGGTGCTGCTCGGGCGTTCGCTCGAGGCCCGGGCCAAGGGGCGCGCCTCGCGCGCGATCAGGCGACTCATCACGCTGCAACCCCAAACCGCGCTGGTGCGCCGCCAGGGCGAAAGCGTCGCGCTTCCGATCGCCGAGGTGATCTTGGGCGATATCGTGGTGGTTCGCCCGGGCGAACGCGTCCCCGTGGACGGTCAGGTGGTCGAAGGGTCGAGCTATGTGGACGAATCCATGATCACGGGGGAACCCGCGCCCGTCGGCAAGGTTCCCGGCGACGCGCTCACCGCGGGCACCATCAACCGGAACGGTTCCCTCACGCTGCGCGCCACGGCGGTCGGAGGCCACACCGTGCTGGCCCGCATCATCCGCATGGTCGAGCAGGCCCAAGGGTCGAAACTGCCCATCCAGTCGGCGGTCGACCGCGTCACCTTGTGGTTCGTGCCCGCGGTGATGGGCCTCAGCCTTATGACGTTCGCGGCGTGGTTGGCGTGGGGGCCCGAGCCCGCGCTGCCGCTGGCGCTGGTGAACGCGGTGGCGGTGCTCATCATCGCCTGCCCGTGCGCCATGGGGTTGGCGACCCCGACCTCGATCCTCGTGGGCACCGGGCGCGGGGCCGAACTGGGCATCCTGTTCCGCAAGGGCGACGCGCTGCAGGCCCTGAAGGAAACCCGCATGGTGGCCTTCGACAAAACCGGCACGCTCACCGAAGGCCGCCCCGTGCTGACCGACGTGCGCGTGAGGGAAGGGTTCACGCGTGAGGACGCACTCATGCTCGCCGCCTCGCTGGAGGACCTTTCCGAACACCCCGTCGGTCGCGCGATCGTTGAGGCCGCCCGGCGCGAAGGCCTCGCCCTGCAGCCTGTGGAGGGATTCGAAGCGCTGCCCGGGTACGGCATCCGCGGCCGCGTGGGCGGGAAGGAAGTCGCGGTCGGCGCGGACCGCTTCATGGTCGCGCGCGGCGTCGACATCGCCGCGGCGCTGCCGTTGGCGCAAGAGTTGGCGCATGAGGCGAAGTCTCCGCTGTACCTCGCCGTGGACGGCAGGCCGGCGGCGGTGCTGGCGGTCTCGGACCCCGTGAAACCCTCCGCCGCGGGGGCCATCCGTCGCCTGAAGGCCATGGGCCTGCGCGTGGCGCTGATCACCGGCGACAACCGCGCCACGGCCGCCGCCGTGGCGCGCGCGCTGGGCATCGACGAAGTGATGGCGGAGGTGTTGCCCGAGGGCAAGCTCGAAGCCGTGAGAACCTTGAAGGCGCAGGGCGTGCTGGCGTTCGTGGGAGACGGCATCAACGACGCGCCGGCCCTGGCGGAAGCGGATGTGGGCATCGCCGTGTCTTCGGGAACCGACGTGGCGATCGAAACCGCCGAGGTGGTGCTGATGGCGGGGACGCTCGACGCCGTGCCCACAGCCATCGAACTCTCCCGCGCGACGCTGCGGAACATCAAGGAGAATCTGTTCTGGGCCTTCGGATACAACGTGGCGCTGATCCCCATGGCGGCGGGCGCGTTCTACGCGGTGGGCGGCCTCTTGCTCTCCCCCGCCGTCGCGGCCGGGGCCATGGGACTCTCCTCGGTGTTCGTGGTGGGCAATGCGCTGCGCCTCAAACGCTTCAGGCCGCGTCCCAGCGTGCAAGCCAACGACCCGACCCGGGCCCTGTCATGACAACGCACCCCCACCCCCGCCCCGCCGTGCCGCTTGCGGAAGAACCGCTCAACATCGGGCAAGCGTCCGCGCAAACCGGCGTGTCGGCCAAGATGATCCGTTACTACGAAGACATCGGCCTGATGCCGCCCAGCGCGCGGAGCGCATCGGGGTATCGGCTGTACGGCGTGAAGGACCTTCACACGCTGCGGTTCATCCGCCGCGCCCGCGACCTGGGATTTTCAATCGAGGAGATCGTTGAGCTGCTCGCTTTATGGCAGGACCGCGCGCGCAAAAGCGCCGACGTGAAGCGCCTCGCGTTGCAGCACGTGGCCGACCTGCGCGCCAAGATCGCCGAGCTCACCGGCATGGCCAATGCCATCGAGCACCTGGCCGACTGCTGCGCGGGCGACCACCGCCTCGACTGCCCGATTCTGGAGGAGCTGGAGACGACCAGATCGGGGATGACGAAGACGGAATGAGGTCTTTGCAATTCTGAAATGAGATGTAATTTGTAACGGAATCGAATAATCTCGGCTTTCCAGAGACAATCCTCGCGCCGCAAGAGCGCTCTGCGCGGAAAACGACCATGCCATGATTTTTCAACCCGCAAAAATGGGTGTTGATGGTCCTTCGAAGCGGCTGATCCCAAACCACACCCCCGATCTGACCGACCATGAAGCGCGTCAGGTGCAGGAGGCCTTCCAGTCCGGCTGGATTTCTTCGAAGGGGCCTCACGTCAAAGCCTTCGAACAGGGGATCGCCGCCTATTACGGCAAGCGACACGCCGTGGCGGTGTCGAGCGGAACGGCGGCCCTTCACATCTCCCTGGCGGCTATTGGAGTCGGGCCCGGTGACGAAGTCATCATCCCCGCCCTGACTTACATCGCGGTGGCGAACGCGGTCTTGTATTGCGGGGCAACCCCCGTGATCGCCGACGTACAATCGGACTCTTGGTGTTAGGATCCGGACTCCGTCGCGCGCTTGATCACGAGAAAAACCAAATGCCTGATTGCCGTGCACGCTTTCGGGCATCCGGTTGATCTCGACCCCATCGTTTCCTTGGCGAGGGCCGCCGGAATCCCCCTCATTGAGGATGTATCGCAGGCATTCGGGGCGCGCTACAAAGGACGACTGGTCGGGACTGACGGCGACATCAACATTCAAAGTTTCTTCTCAAACAAAATCATCACGACCGGAGAGGGTGGCGCCGCCGTCACCGACAATGAAGAGTTGAGTGAAAGGCTCTCCGATCTGCGGAACCATTGCGAGTCGCCCGTTCGGAAATATCTCCACTCGTCCATCGGATACAGCTACCGAATGACAGGGCTTCAGGCCGCGCTCGGAATTTCACAGCTGTCCCGGATCGATGAAATTCTTGTGGCCCGCAGGAACCTTTTGATGAAATACCGCGGCTTTTTGAAGGATGTTCCGGGCGTTGAAATCAATCCGGAATGCGACTGGGCGACCCCCGTCAACTGGATGGTGTGCCTCCGGTTGCCCGGCAAGCCCCTGTCGGAATCAAGCCTCCTCGATCGTTTCAACGAGGCGGGAATCGACGTGCGCCCGGGCTTCATTCCGCTCAACGCGCAACCTGCGCTCGACGCCTACGCGCTTCGCTCCGAGACTCCGATCGCCCGCGACTTGTCACCCAGGCTTCTGATCCTGCCGTCCGGAAGTCGCTTGACCGAGTCTGAAATCGGAATGATCTGCGAGATCGTACGCGAGGATTTCAAACAGTGAAGATCTTGCTTGGTTCGTCTTTTTTACTCTTTGAGGACACCAGGTTCGGCGGGTCGCGCCGGCTCCTGAATATCGGGCAGGCGCTCGCACGCGAACACGATGTGTCGGTCATCTGCTTCGACGGCTGCAGAGAATTTGAAATGTGGGACCGAACCCCGCCCTTCACAAAGTTCTTCGCCATTCCTTTCGCCGCAAAGAGCTTGTGGAAATTCCGACACTTTCTCGATGCCTCAAGAGAACTGAAGCGTGATCACGAGGCACTCAAGGCCTTCCTCGATGGCCGGGATTTCGACTGCGTCATTCTCGGCTATCCGCTTGACGCGAACCTTCTGCACCTCCCGTCCATCGCCTCCTGCCCGAAGATTCTGTACATCGAGGGCGACCTCATCGTCGGGCAGGTCGATGCCAAACGGCAACGTGCGGCAAACCCGGTGGAACGACTGAAGAGCGGGTTTCGGTTCCGTCAGATCGACCGCTATTACCGATGGTTCCTGAAAAGCGTTCACACCTTTTTCATGTCGACTCAAACAGAGATCAATGCGATTCACAACCGCTACCCCGGCATCCGCACAAAACAGCTTGGGCATGGAATTGATTTGGATACGTCCTTCACGGCCCACATCGAGAACCCGGCCGTCGCCGGTTTCATCGGGAATTTCCATCATACGCCCAACCTGGACGCTCTCCTGTGGTACCTTGAAAAGGTTCACCCAAGGCTCAGCACGGACTCCCCGCATTACCGTCTGGTGATCGCGGGAATGAACCTCCCGGCAGAAGTTTCCGAGGAACATCGTCGCGACCCTCACATCACCCTATTAGGCCCCATTCAAACCCTCGATGAATTCTACGGGCAAATTTCCTTCCTCGTGAATCCGATCATTTCGGGTCGGGGTGTTCGCACCAAAGTGATTGAGGCCGCCGCTTATGGCCGCCCCGTCGTTTCCACCCGACTCGGCGCAGACGGCTCCCAACCGCTTCACGTCAGGCTGGGCGATACGGCCGGGGAGTTTGCCCAGGCCTGCAAGGATATCATGCACCGCGGAGCTCCCGACGCGGAAATCGAAGCGAACCGCAGAATCGTTCGCGACCATTTTTCACCTGAGGGTATGGTCAGGACGCTTTTGGACGAAACCGACTGACCCGCGGCCACCGCGTGACCCTCACCCCGCCTCGACGCCGGTCGTGAAGCGGTAGCCGACCCCGGTTTCGGTCAGGAAATACCGGGGTTGGGCGGGCTCGACCTCCAGCTTGTGCCGAAGGTGGCTCATGTAGATCCGCAGGTAATGACTGTCCCCCGCGTGGTCGGGCCCCCAAACCTCGCGCAGAATCTGCCGGTGCGTGAGCACCTTGTCGGCGTTCGTCACGAGGTAGGCCAAAAGGCGGTACTCCACCGCGGTGAGCCGGACCGGTTTGCCGTCGCGGGTCAGGGTGCGGGCCGTGAGGTCGATCCGGACCGACCCGAACGTCACGATCGACGCGGTCTCCCCCTGCGGACGATGCCGCAGGGCGGTCCGCACGCGCGCGAGCAATTCGCCCACCCCGAACGGCTTGACGAGGTAATCGTCGGCCCCTTGGTCGAGCGCCGCGATCTTGTCCTTCTCGTCGGTGCGGGCGGAGAGGACGATGACGGGGATGCGCGACCAGCCGCGCAGGTCGCGCAGGCACTCCATGCCGTCCTGATCGGGCAAACCCAGGTCGAGGATGATGAGCTCGGGTTGCTGCGTGCCGGCCTCCACCAACCCCCGCTTGCCCGTCTCCGCCTCGAAAACGCGAAAGCCCTCCTCCTCCAGCGCGGCGCGCACGAAGCGCCGGATTTGGGGTTCATCCTCGATCAACAAAACGCGCAGGTCAGGCATCGGCTCTTTCGGCGTCGGGAAGGGCGGGAGGAACTCCCAGGGGCAAGGTGAAAATAAACCGCGCGCCTCCGGCCGGCACCCGTTCCGCCCGGATTTTTCCGCCGTGGGCCTCCACGATGGTGCGGGAGATCGAAAGCCCCAATCCCAACCCGGGAACGGCCGACTCCTCCTCGCCCCGGGTGAAGGTCTCGAACAGAACCGATTCCCGCCCGGGAGGAAACCCGGGACCGTTGTCCTCCACGCGCACCTCGAGGACGCCCTCGGTCGCCCGGGCTCCGATCAGGATCGTCGAACCCGGAGGGGTGTGCTTCGCAGCGTTCTCGAGAAGATTGCACACGACCCGTTCAATCAGGACGGCGTCGAACCGAACCAAAGGCAGCGCGCGGGGGATTTCGGTGCGCACGACGTGGGCTTTCAGGGCCGAATCGAGGGACCGCAGGGCGCTCCCCACGACTTCCTCCAGGGGGTGCCATTCGAGATTCAGGGGGACTTTTCCGGCGGAAAGCCGCGCCATGTCAAGCAGGTTGTTGACCAGGCGATGCATGCGCCCGGCTTCCTCGCGCACGGCCGCCACCAGCTCCCGCTGCGAAGGGGCCAGGGGTTCGCGCGATCGGCTCAAGGTATCCGCGAGCCCCACCAACGCGGTCAACGGCGTCCGCACGTCGTGGGACAGCGCGGTCAGCAGGGAGTTGCGCAAGCGCTCCGATTCCATGCGCACCAGCGCATCCTGCGCCACCTCCACGAAGTGCACGCGTTCTAGGGCGATGGCGATCAGGGAGGCCCCGGCCTCCAGTTGCGTGCGCTGCGAGGGGTCGAACACGGCCGCGGGATCCTCGGGGTCGATGACCAGCACGCCACGGGTGCGCATGGGAGCCTTGAGCGGCAGGTACAGGGCGCGGCTTCCCCGGAGCGTATCGGTTCCCCGCCCGGCGGGGAGCGCGTGGTCGAACGCCCATTGGGCCACCGCCAGCTCGAGCCCGTCGGCATTTTCGGAAGGAAGCGTCAGGCGGCGTTCCGCGTCGGGGTACAACAGCACCGGACGGGCCTCAAACGCCTGCCGCACGAAGCGGTCGCAGGCCGCGGCGACCTGCTCGCGCACCAGGATGCCCGACAGTTCGCGCGCCATTTCGTAAAGCGCCTTGAAGCGGCCCTCACGGCGGATCGCCGCCTGCGCCTGCTTGCGAAGGCCGGCCGTCAACGCGCCCGTGATGAGCGCGACCGCCAGCATCACCGCGAAGGTCAGCAGGTATTCGACGTCGCTGACGGCGAAGGTGAACTGCGGGTCGACGAAGAAGAAGTCGAAGGCCGCCACGCCGAGAAAGGCGCTGAGGATCGCCGCGCCGCGCCCCAGGCGCGCGGCCGCAAGCAAAACCACCAGCAGGAACAGCATGGCGATGTTGGTGATTTCGAACCAGGGCTTGAGCAGGAACGACACCCCGACGACCGAGGCCACGCCCAGCACGGCGAGCAGGTAGTGCGAGGGCAGGGCGATGCGGCGCGCGCGCGCGGAGGCGGGGGCCGGGCTTCGTCGATCCGGCAGGGGATCGGAGGCCAGGCGGGTCACGTCGAGCTCGGGCGCGAGCCGGGCGATGCGCCCCGAGGTCGATCGTTTCAGGAAGGGCGGAAGAACATGATCGAGGGTGAAGCTTCCTTCGCGCTCCACGGCGCGCCCCAAAAGCACGCGGGAGATGTTCCGCGTGCGGGCGTACTCCACCAGCGCCTCGGCCGCGCTGGTGCCGGGAATGACCCCGATGTCGGCGCCCAGGGTCTGGGCCAGCTCCAGCGCCTTGGGGACTCGCGGATCGGCGCCTTCGTCCTGAACCTCCACATGAACGGCGTGCCAGCGCGCGTCGAGCCGATCGGCAAGCCGCGCGGCCGCGCGGACGGCGTTTTCCGGGTTCTTGCGCCCGCCGACGCCCAAAAGCAGCGTGTCCCCGGTGGCCCACACGCCCTGGACGGCGCGCGACGCCCGGATGGTTTTCACATCGGCGTCGACGCGATCGGCCATGCGACGGAGCGCCAGCTCGCGCAGGGCGACGAGGTTTCCCTTGTTGAAAAAATTCCGCGCCGCATGCTCCGCCTGCGCGGGTCGGTAAACCTTGCCCTCGCGGAGCCGCTTCAACAATTCATCGGGCGGCAGGTCGACGAGGATCACATCGTCCGCGCGGTCGAACAACGAGTCGGGCACGGTTTCGCGGACCCTGATGCCCGTGATGCCTCCGACCACATCGTTCAGGCTTTCCAGGTGCTGCACGTTCAGGGTGGTGAACACGTCGATGCCCGCGCGCAAAAGCTCCTCGACGTCGTGCCACCGCTTGGGGTGGCGGCTGCCCGGCGCGTTGGAGTGGGCCAGTTCGTCCACCAGCAGCAAGCCCGGCGCGCGCGCCAACGCCGCGTCGAGGTCGAACTCGCGGAGCGCCCCCACGTCGGAGGCCGGTTCGCGCAACGGAACGACCGGCAGGCCTTCGAGCAAGGCGGCGGTTTCCCGGCGGCCGTGGGTTTCGACCACCCCGACCACCACGTCGACACCCTGGCGACGCGCGTCGCGGGCCGCCGAAAGCATGGCGAAGGTTTTGCCCACGCCCGCCGAAGCGCCGAAGAAGATCTTAAGGCGACCGCGATGCCGAGTCTCATCATCCCGTTGAAGGGAATCGAGCAGGCTGTCGGGGTCGGGGCGTGTGGTGGACATGGCTAGGGCCGATCGAGCGCCAGGTTCAATTTCAGAACGTTCACGTGTGCGATCCCCGAGAAACCTAGGAATTCGCCTTCGGTGTGTTTCCGGATGAGCGCGCGCACCTGTTCGGCCGGAACGCCGCGGGCGGCCGCGACCCTGTCGGCCTGATGTTCGGCGGCCTTCACGCTGATGTGCGGATCGAGTCCGCTCGCCGAAGCGGTGAGCAGATCCAGGGGAACCGCCTTTCCGCCCTGCGGATCAGCCGCCCGCAAAGCGGCGAGGCGCGTCGTCGCCGCCTCGACCACCCCCGGGTGAAGCGCCCCGTAATTGGTGCCCCCCGAGGCCATCGGGTTGTAGGGAGCTCCTCCGGTGGCCGAAAGCCGGCCCCAGAAATACTCGGGACGGGTGAACTCCTGCCCGATCAAGGCCGAACCCACTGGTTCGCCCCCCCGAACGAGAAGGCTGCCGTTGGCCTGCGACGGAAACACGGCCTGGGCGATCAGCGTGGTCGCCACCGGATACACGACGCCAGTGAGGGCCGTCATCAACAAAAGAAACGTGAACGAAACGCGCAGCATGGTTTTCATGAAATCCTCCGGTCAGGCAAGGTGAAGCGCGGCGAGGAGCATGTCGATCCCCTTGATCGCCGCAAAGGGAACCACGAGGCCGCCCAGCCCGTACACGAGCAGGTTGCGGCGCAGCATGACGGCGGCTCCGCCGGGGCGGTACCCCACCCCGCGCAGCGCCAAGGGCACCAGCGCGATCAGGATCAGCGCGTTGAAGATCACCGACGACAAAATGGCGGAAGACGGCGAGGTCAGCCGCATCAGGTCGAGCGACTTCAATCCCGGATAGGTGGTCACGAAGGCCGCCGGGATGATGGCGAAATATTTGGCGACGTCGTTGGCGATGCTGAAGGTGGTGAGCGACCCCCGCGTGATCAGCATCTGTTTGCCGATTTCCACGATCTCGATGAGCTTGGTGGGGTTGGAGTCGAGGTCGACCATGTTGCCCGCCTCCTTGGCGGCCTGCGTGCCGGAGTTCATGGCCACCGCCACGTCGGCCTGGGCCAGCGCCGGCGCGTCGTTGGTGCCGTCGCCGGTCATGGCGACCATGCGGCCCTCGGCCTGATGCTTGCGGATCAACGCCAGCTTCGCTTCGGGCGTGGCCTCGGCGATGAAATCGTCGACGCCCGCTTCGGCGGCGATGGCCGCGGCCGTCAGCGGGTTGTCGCCGGTGATCATCACCGTTTTGATGCCCATGCTCCTCAGGGCCTGGAAGCGCTCGGCGATGCCGCCCTTCACCACGTCGGTGAGCGCGACGATGCCGAGCGGACGCGCGCCGTCGCACACCGCCAGCGGGGTCCCGCCCTTGGAGGCCACGTCCTTGGCCAGGCGTTCGAGGTCGCCGGGAATCACCGCGCCTTGGGCTTCGAGGTGCCGGCGCACCGCGTCCACGGCGCCCTTCCGGATCACGCGCCCGGCGAGATCGACGCCGCTCATGCGGGTGTTCGCCGTGAACGGAACCCACACCCCCTCGAGCGATTCCAAGGGACGTTCGCGCAGCGCGAAGCGTTGCTTCGCCAGCACCACGACGCTCCGCCCCTCGGGCGTTTCGTCGGCGAGCGAGGCCAGTTGGGCGACCTCCGCCAGCTCGCGTTCCTCGATGCCGGGTAGCGGCAGAAACGCGGCCGCCTGACGATTGCCGAGCGTGATGGTGCCCGTCTTGTCGAGCAGAAGCACGTCGATGTCGCCCGCCGCCTCCACCGCGCGTCCCGAGGTGGCGATCACGTTGGCATTGAGCATGCGCCCCATGCCCGCGATGCCGATGGCGGAGAGCAGGCCGCCGATGGTCGTGGGAATCAGGCACACCAAAAGCGCCACCAAAACGGTGATGGAGACCGGGCTTCCCGTCCCCATGGCCCTGACGCCGAACAGCGAGAAGGGCAACAGGGTGGCGCAGGCCGCCAGAAACACCAAGGTCAACGCGATCAACAGCAAGGTCAACGCGATTTCGTTCGGGGTCTTGCGGCGTTTGGAGCCTTCCACCATGGCGATCATGCGGTCGACGAACGATTCGCCGGGGTTGGCGGTGACGCGCACCACGATCCAGTCGGAGAGCACGCGCGTGCCGCCCGTCACGCTCGAGAAATCGCCGCCCGCCTCGCGGATCACCGGCGCCGATTCGCCGGTGATGGCGCTTTCATCCACCGAAGCGATGCCCGCCACCACCGTCCCGTCGAGCGGAATGAGTTCGCCCGCTTCGATGAGGACGATGTCGTCGACGCGCAAGACGGACGACGGCACGGTCTCGGTCGGCGCGGCGCGCGAGAGCTCCTTCCCCGCGAGCAGCTTGCGGGCCTGGGCGGCTTTCCGGATTCCGCGCAGCGAGGCCGCCTGGGCCTTGCTGCGGCCTTCGGCCAGGGCTTCCGCGAAGTTGGCGAACAGCACGGTCACCCACAACCAGAAGGACACGGCAAGCGTGAAGCCGGCGGGCGCGTCCGCCACCCCCGCGAGCGCGAGCAAGAACAACAAGGTGGTCAGCGCGGCGCCGATCCACACCACGAACATCACGGGGTTGCGGATCTGCGCGCGGGGCGACAGTTTGCGGAACGTGTCGGCCAGGGCGGGTTTCAAAATGGCTGAGTCTAGCATGGGATTCCTTTCAGCGACCCGTGAAAAGCAACAGGTGTTCGGCCACCGGTCCGAGCGCCAGCGCGGGCAGGTAGGTCAGGGCGCCGACGATCAACACCGTGCCGGTCAACAGGATGATGAACAGCGGCCCGTGGGTGGGCAACGTGCCGTCGCCGGCCGGGATGCGTTTTTTCGCGGCCAGCGATCCCGCGATGGCCAGCACCGCGATCATGGGCGCGAAACGCCCCAGCCACATCGCCGTGCCCAGCATCGTGTTGTAGTAGGGCGTGTTGGCCGACAACCCCGCGAACGCGCTCCCGTTGTTGTTCGCGGCCGAGGTGAACGCGTAGAGGATTTCCGAGAATCCGTGCGGCCCCGGGTTCAAAAGGCCGGCCCGGCCCGCCTCCAGCAGCACCGAGAGCGCCGTCCCCCCCAACACCAGCAACGTGGGCAACAGGATCGCCACTGAGGCCATGCGGATTTCGAAGGAGCCGATCTTTTTGCCCAGGTATTCGGGCGTGCGCCCGATCATGAGACCCGCGATGAACACGGCCATCAGGGCGAAGACGAGCATCCCGTAAAGCCCCGACCCCACGCCCCCGAAGGCGACCTCGCCCAGTTGCATGAGTCCCAAGGGCACCAGGCCGCCCAGCGGCATGAGGGACGAGTGCATGGCGTTCACGGCCCCGCACGAGGCCGCCGTGGTGATGGCAGCGAACAAGGAGGACCCCGCGATGCCGAAGCGCACCTCCTTGCCTTCGAGGTTGCCCAGCGAGGGATCGGCCCCGTGCGCGACCACCGCGGGGTTCGGGACCGCCTCCGCGGCGAACAGCACCACCGTCATCATCACGAACAGCACGGTCATCGCCCCCAACACCGCCCACCCCTGCCGCGCCTCGCCCACGAGCTTGCCGAAGGCCCGGCACAACGCCGCCGGAATCAGGAAGATAGACAGCATCTGCAGGAAGTTGGAAAGCGGGGTGGGATTCTCGAACGGATGCGACGAGTTGGCGTTGAAGAAGCCCCCGCCGTTGGTGCCCAGCATCTTGATGGCTTCCTGCGAGGCCACCGGTCCCATCGGCATCGATTGACGGGCGCCCTCGAGCCCCGTCACCGCGTGCGCCGCGGAGAAATTCTGGACCACGCCCTGTCCCACGAGGATCAGGGCGAACACCAACGACATCGGCAGAAGCACGTAAATCGTGACGCGATACAAATCGACCCAAAAGTTCCCCACCGTCGCCGATTCGCGGCGCGCGAAGCCGCGCATCAGCACGAACGCCACCGCGATGCCGGTGGCCGCGGAGAGGAAGTTCTGCACCGCCAGCGCCGCCATTTGGGTGAAATGGCTCATGGTCGCTTCGCCCGCGTAGGCCTGCCAGTTCGTATTGGTCACGAAACTGATCGCGGTGTTCATGGCCAAGGCGGGCGTCACGGCACCAAGGGCCTGCGGGTTGAGCGGAAGCACGGCCTGCAACCGCTGCAGGGCATACACCAGCAGCACGCCCAGCGTGCTGAAAACCAGCACGTTCAGCGCGTAGGCCTTCCAGCTCATGCCGGCGTCGGGGTTGGCCCCCGCCAGGCGCATCACCGCGCGCTCCACCCGCAATCCCCGGCGCACCACGCGCGATTCCCCTTCCAGAACCGCCGCGAGGTAGTTGCCCAGGGGCACCACCGTCAGGGCCAACACCCCGAGGAACAGGGCGAGCAACAAAAGGGCTTCTCCAGTGATCATGTGAAATCCTCCGGGTTGAACAGCGCGGCCAGCAGGTACACCAGCAGCAAGGCGGCGATGACGCCGCACAGCCAATACAAGGCGGTCATGGGCGCTCCTCCAGACGTGAGAACAAGGTGACCGCCGCGATTGAGGCGGCGAAGAGTAGGCCGATGAAGGCGAGTGGGATCAGGTCCATATGACGCTCCTGAAAAGAACGGGCAAGAAGCTACCCGTCGCCGTGTAAACTCCGGCTAAAAAGAGCGGGCCGGGGTGTAAACGGGATGTAAACGGGGGACGCGCGTCACGACGAAGCGGCGGGAAGTGGGTCCCCTCCTTTGGAAATCGTGCCGCGCTCCCGTCCTTGCTATCTTGGCGTTTGCCGGGCCCTCCCGGCGCTTATGAAGAACTGACGTTTCCTCCGTCCCGCCCTGCGGCCCGTCCGCACGCCCGTCCGCGGTTTCCACCGCGCACGCGCCCACCCGGCCGCCCCGCATGTCGCCCCCGTCTCACTCTCCCGCGCGTCTTTCCGCGGGATGAATCGACGGGGCCTTGCGCCACCCACATCCGCCCATCCCGTATCCCGAACGCCTCTACGGTGTTCGCACGAGGTTCAGGCGGGATTCGTCACGAGGTTCTTCATGGGTTCACCCGTCGTCACCCGCGGGCTGTCGTACGTCTTGCCCGATGGCCGCCCCTTGTTCACACACCTCAACCTGTCCTTCCCGAACGGGATCACCGCTTTGGTCGGCCCCAACGGCATCGGCAAAACCACGCTCTCGCATCTGCTTGCGGGAACGCTCGCTCCCACGAGCGGAACCATCCACCGCGCCGCCGCGGTGTCGTACATGGCGCAGCGACTTGAACCGCCGGCGGCAACCGTCGATGAATACCTGATCGCGCACGATTACTGGGATCCCCTCCACGACGGCGATCGCAGCCTGCGCGACGCGCTGATCGCGGACATCGACGGGTGCACGTCCTGCAACCGCCTCAGCGGCGGCGAATGGATGCGCGTACGGCTGGCGCTCCAACCGGCGCACGGTTTTCTCATTCTCGACGAACCGACCAACGACCTCGACCTTGAAGCCCGAAAGGCCCTCGCCCGGTTCCTCATCGGCCGACGCGGCGACACCGTTCTGATCTCGCACGACCGCGCCGTGCTGGCGCTTTGTGCGCACGTTCTGGAGCTCTCGAATCGGGGAGTCCGGTGGTACAGGGGTGGATGGGAAGCCTACGGGCAGGCGCGCGAAGCCGAACGAGCGGGACTCGAGCGCGCGCTGGAGCGTGCCGAGCAGGCGCGCAAGGCAAGCGCGGCGCACGGTCGCGCGCAACGCGAACGACAGGAGGGCCGCGCCCGCCAGGGCGCGCGCGACGCGGCCCGGGGCGGGCAGGCGAAAATCCTGTTGGGCCTCAAAAAACGAAAAGCCGAGGCGACCACCGGGCGCATCGACGCGGAGAGCCGGGCGCGGGCCGACGCCGCCGTCGCCCTCGCCCGCGAAGCGCTCGAGGCACTGAAGATCGACCCCGTCCTGTACGCGCGTTTGCGGGGCCATGCGCTTCCGGACGACAAACTCGTGGCCGAGGCCGTGGACTTCAACCTCCGCCATGCGGGAGCCGCCGGTTGGCTCTACCCCGAGGACCTCGCCTTCACCTGGCGCGGAAACGCGCGCATCCATCTCCGCGGCGGCAACGGAAGCGGCAAGTCGTCTCTCCTTCGCGCGCTGTGCGCAAACCCCACGGCAGGATTGCCGCCGCAAGACCACCCAATCGCCGCAAAGCCCAAGCAGCGCGGCCGCCTGCGTGTCGGCGGCCTCACGACGATCCTTCTTGATCAAACCTGTTCGTGGCTCGACCCCGACGATACGGTGTGCGGAAACATGCGGCGTCTGACCGGCTTGCCGGACCAGGAAATCCGCAACCGTCTGGCGGGCTTTCTGTTTTCGGGTGACACGGTGTTTCAGCGCGTGTCGACGTTGAGCGGAGGAGAGCGCCTCCGCGCGACCTTGGCCGCCGGCATGCTCGGTGAAGAGGCGCCCGAACTCCTGCTCCTCGACGAGCCGACCAACAACCTTGATTTGCCCAACATCCGCATGCTGGAAACCCTCGTGGCGAATTTCAACGGCGCCGTGGTGCTGGTCTCGCATGACGAAGCATTCGTGGAGGCTTGCGGCATGACGACACACCTCGATTGCGGAACCGGACGGTGATCGACGCCCCCAAACAAAAAGCGACCCCTCGCAGGGTCGCCTTTTGTCTTGATGTAAACTGGTGGAGGCGGCGGGAATCGAACCCGCGTCCGAAATGAACTTGCCGATCGCTCCTACATGCGTTTCCCTTGATTTGATCTCGCCTCCGGGGTCGCCCTAAGGATCGGCTCCCCCGAAAACCAGCCCGCTGATCTCACCCCCGCACCGCAGGCGACTTGCGGGGGCCAGCCTCAGAGGTATGCCAGATTCCGAGGCGCTGAGACGCCATCCCCGGAACCCGTGGCGCCTAGTTTTTAATTAGGCAGCCAATGCGTAAGAATTGGATTCTTCAGCATTTGTGTTTTCCCTGGAGTGATTTACGAGGCCAACCAGAGATCCTCGGCATGCAACTCTCGACTCATCCGATCCCGTCGAAACCTTTACGCCCCCGGATCGACACGCGTCGAACCCACAATTTAACCTCTCGTCACCTGTTCGGCCACAACGCCTCAAAGCGCGTCATTTGAGGTGTTTGCCGCGCCGGGAGCGTGTCGGAACCCGCGGAATCAGGATGACGGACGCTCGCGGACCAAACGAAGCACGGTCTGCACGATATGCTCCTCGGACACGCGCGACTTGAGCAAGACCGACGCCACGCGCCGCCTCAGATCGCCGTCGACCGCATCGGCCGCCGACAGGATCAGCACCGGCACCGGCCCGCCGGAAGAGGTTTCAATCTGCTCCATCAGCTCCACGCCCGAACCGTCGGGCAGACCGAGGTCGAGAACCACAAGGTCGAAGGACTCGCGCCTCAAGCGCTCGCGCGCCTCGTGCAGGCTCGAGACCCCCACCCACTCCGCCCGACCGTTGAACAGATCGTGCAGCACCCGTCGCAGATCGCCATCATCCTCCACGTGCAGGATGCGCGGCACGTCGTGGCCGGTCTTGCGCGCCGCCCGATGCAGCGCGCGCGTGAGGGCCGCCTCATCGATGGGCTTGCTGATCCAGTCCACCAGTTCCACCGGATGCCCCTCTTGCCAGTCGCGCCCTCGCTCGGCCACCGCGGAGATCACCATCACGGGAAGTTCCCGCGTGGCCGGATCCGCACGCAACTCGGCCAGAAACTCAAGCCCGTCGCCATCGGGCAAAATCAGATCGAGGGTGAGGGCGACGTAGCGCCCGGTGCGCACCGCTGCGCGCGCGGCGGCGAGGTCGTGCACCGCATCGGCCGCGAAGCCGGCGCGATCGAGCAGAATGGTCAACAGCCGCGCCACGTCACGGTCGTCCTCGCACACCAGAATGCGATCGCGCGCGGGCGCGGAAGGCCCGGCGGCGTCTCCCGTCACCGCGCCCTCCTGCCCTGTCCCCTCGGCCACCGCCTCATCCGCGGTAGCCCGGCTTTGCGCCGAAGGCGCGAGAGGCAGCGTGAACATGAAGGTGGTTCCTTCGCCGGTGAGGGTGTCGAACCCGATGGCGCCCCCCATGGCCTCCACCAGCTTGCGCGAAATGCTGAGGCCCAAGCCCGTGCCCTCGCGCCCCACCGCCCCGCCCGCCTCGCTTTGCGCGAACTTCTCGAAGATGCGCGGGCGGAAGGATTCCGGAATGCCCGCTCCGAAATCGCGCACCGCGACCCGGGCCATGCCCCCATCCCCCGTCAGCGTCACGTGCACCTCACCGCCCTTCGGGGAAAACTTGGCGGCGTTCGAGAGCAGATTGGCGACCACCTGGGACACGCGGTCACGGTCGGCCAACACCGGAAGCGGCTCGGCCGATCCTTTGAAGACGAACATGATGCCGTGCTTGTCCCCGTAAGCCTTGTTCTCCTCGAGCGACGCGGCGAGCAGCGCCGTCAGGTCGAACTCCCTGGTCTGAAAATCAAGCTTGCCGGACTCGATCTTCTCCATGTCGAGGATGTCGTTGACGATGCGCACCAAACGCTCGCAGTTGCGGTGCGCGATCACGGCCAGCTCGGCGGCGGCCTGCGGCAAGACGCCCGCGGCCCCGCCGGCCATGAGCCCGAGCGCCCCGCGGATGGAGGTGAGCGGCGTCCGCAATTCGTGGCTGACGGTGGTGATGAACTCGTTCTTGAGTTGCTCCAGCCGTTTGCGTTCCGAGATGTCCTGGGACACGCTCAAATACCCCGCGAGCGCGCCGGCGGCGTCGCGCATGGCGGTGATGGTCACCAAAACATGGAAGCGTGAGCCATCGCTGCGGATGGCGACCCGTTCGCGCTCGTAGATCACGCGCCTTTCGAGCGCGACGCGGAACATCTCGTCGAGGGTCACCGGACGCCCGGCCTCGGCGCCGATTTCCCGGGCCTCCCGCTGAAGATCGTCCGGCTCGTAAATGCGCCGGCGCAATTCCGAGATCGGCTTTCCGGTGAAGTCATCGGCCTGAAAGCCGTACATCCTTTCGGCGGCATGGTTGATGAAGGTGACCATCCCGTCGGGGGCGGTCACGATGATGCTGTGCCTGCCGCCATCCATGATGGCCTTGAGAAGGATCTCGCTGCTTTGCAAAGCGCCTCCGAATCCGGGAACTGGTCCGGTCATATTAAATGCTTTCAGGGGGCTTTGTCATGTTGACAATCGGCGGATCGCCTCCCGAGCGTTTTTCCGGGGAGGGCGATCGACCTCAGCGGGCGACACGGCGCGAATCTCCCTGTCGGCGAAGGGAGGCCGCTCAATGAAAGGCACAAAAAAGGGCCGTGTCAGCGACACGGCCCTTCGCGATGCGCCGGGGGCGATCCGCCTCAGCGGATGGCGAGCTTGTGGACCCACATCTTCGTGCCCGAGAGCGCGCGCACGAAATACGTGCCGGGCTTGACGGAATGTTCCAGGGTCAAGGTCTCGCCCCGGCCCGAGGTGGAGGCATGAACGGCTCCCTGAAGGTCATACAACTCGGCCTTCCAGCTTCCGGTCTGGCCCGGGACGGTGACCGCCAGGTCGCTGCGCCCTTGTTTCACGGTCATGCCCTTCCGACCGCCGGTCGCAAGGCCGTCCTTCACGCTCGCGGCCGTTTGCACCAGCGAGAAATCATCGAAACCGAGCGTGTCGACGTTGGCGCCCACATACAGGAAGAAACGAAGCGCGCCCGTCCCCTCGACGTCAGAGGTATAGGAGAAGGTGTATTCAGTCCATTCGGGGGTGTAGGAAAAATCAAAACCCGAGCGGTACATGAACCCGTTGGCGGGGCCGTCCTGCACGCTGAAATGCATGCCGGTGGAGTTCGCGCTCTTGGCCCAGAACTTCATTTCGTAGGTGGCGCCGATGCCCGCGTCCCAGGTCGCCGGGGGCTGAAATTGGATGTGCCAGTTTTCCACCGAGGGCGTGGTCACCACGACCTGGGCATAGCGCGTGCCCGAACGCGCGCCCGTGGTGGGATACGTCACGGTCGCGACCGCCTCGGACGCCGACGCGTCCTTCCACAGGGACCATCCCGCCCCCGAGCTTTCGAAGCCGGGGTTGGTGATCAAATTGGTTTGCCCCATGACGGTCGCGGCGCCCGTAAGGGCCAAAACGGTCATCAGGCTCTGAATGCGGTTCATGCGGTGTCTCCTCAAATGTGTGTGGCCCCTAATATAGGGCAAAAATCGATTTTTCGCTGTGTTATTACCAGAAATCGCTCATTTGCGGAGAAAGGGCAGACGCGAGCACCCCCCGCCCCCTCCCCCCCCGCGTTGGCGCGACAGACTTCATTCCCCGCCTGCCTGGCCGGGGTGATACGCTTTGTCCTCACCTCGGGAGTCTTTGCGTGCATGATCTGCACGATATCCCGGTGTTTGCGCGTATCCTTCCTGAGAGCGCGACGCTAACGCGCCTTGGGTTCCGGCGAGTCGCCGGCACCGTGAACACGTTCCCCGGCATCCCGGAGGAGTACCATGCCTCGTTCCTCAATTCGCCTCGCACTTCTGTTCCTCGGGCTTGTCACCTTACCCCTCCCGTCTACCGCGCACGCGGCCGGTGAAAAGGTCCTGGTGTTCAAGGATTCGATCCCCTACAGCGGACACAAGGCGGGCATCGCCGCCGCCCTCGCCTTGCTGCGGACCTACGCCTCCGAAAACGCCTTCGTGGTCGACACCACGGTTTTCTTGTCCTCGTTCAACCGGACTAATCTCGCCCAGTATGACGCCGTGGTGTTTTTGTACCCCGAACCCTACAGCCCCACGAACCCCAACATCGGCCTCATGGATACCATGTCGGCGGATGAAGCGGCCGCCTTCAAGGAGTGGATCCTCACCGGCAAGGGCGTGCTGGGTGTTCATACGCATTCGCGCCTCAACAACGACTGGGATTGGTACGTCAAAACCTTCATGGGCATGAAATACATCAACGACATCGGGCCCAAAAGCAGCACCTACCATGTCGCCGACACGAATGAATTTCTGACCTTGGGGATCCCCAAAACCTTCACCGACAACCAGCAGGTGCGCGTCGACAGCCTGTACTGGACCGAGGCCGACACCAGCTACAAGATTCTGATCCGGGCCGATGAAAAGGATTACGCCGCCAACCAGAAACAGGCTTTTTATCCGTACGTATATCGGCACAACTATCAAGGCGCCCGCTTTTTCGGCCTCGCGCCGGGGCACAACGCCTCGACCTGGAACACGGGCTCGAACTGGAACCCTCTGCTTTTCAATGGCGTCCTGTACGCGCTGAACCGTCCGGGTTACGGCACGACAAGGGTCATACCCGGAACAAACCCCGCGGGGTATTCGCTGCAACGATTCAGGAACGGAGCGTCCCAGTCCCTGAGGTTCGGACTTCCCCATCGGGAGCGCGTCGTCATTCGGGTGTATAACCCCGACGGCAAACTGGTGGCGCGACTGGCGAACAAGACCTACCCCGGCGGAACCCACGCCGTGACCATGCCGAAAGGTTTGCGGGGATCGTTGTACATCGTTGATTTCAAAGCCGGCGCCTACCACAAGACGATGAAGCTTGTGCGTTGACGGGTGCAACTGCGACCCCGTAAAAGAATGGCCCGAACCGCTTGCGCGATCCGGGCCATTCAGGGAGGACGAAACCTCGGGAAACGTTAGCGCAGCACGCTGACCGTACGCGAGAAGGTCTGGTCGCCGGACACCGAGGTCAGGACGTACAAGCCCGCACGCAGGTTCGAGAACGACTGCGAGCCGTTGCCGAAGCCGTTCTTCGACGCGATGGTCTTGCCCTGCAGATCCTTCAGCTCGAGAGTGTAGGCACCTTCGAAGCCGGAACGGACCAGCAGCGCGCCCTGCGACGCGGAGACCACGGAGAAGCGGGAGTTGCCCGCCTTCGACGCACCGTTGATCGAGGAGCCCGCCAGGGGAACGATCTCGATGGCGTTGATCTTGGGGTTCTGAACGGACCCGGGGGCAAAGGTGATGTTGATGACACCGTTGGTCGTCGTGACCGGGAAGTGCTGAAGATCGACCGTATAGCATTCAGCCGCGGTCGCTTGCATGTCGTAATCGGTGAGAACCGCGGTCCCGTTGATGGACACGTTGAAGAGACGCGTTCCCGCACCGCACGTCCCGTTCCACAGCGGCGCGTTGTACAGGTAAACGCGGTACGAACCCGGAGCCATGTTGAAGATGTAGGAGAACTCCGAAGCGTCGCCGTAGCGCTCGGTCTGGTGAAGCGCCGGATCGTTCGTGCCGATGAAGGTGGCCTGGGGATCCGCCGGCGCATAGACCGTGCCTCCCGTGAAGCCCGAATCGGCAGCCCACTGCTTGCCGTTCACGGCGGTATAGGCCGGGCCGCCGCAGTTGACGCGAGCCGTATCAATGGCGGCGTGCGACAGGGCGGCAGCGCCCAAGACAATCGCGGCAGCGCCGAAAACGCTCAGCGAGCCGAAAAGGTTCGACGGTTTTTGCATCGAAATCATGGATCCCCTCTTTTCCCATAGGTGCCGGATGGATGTTTCTGACGCGCGCGACCGGCATGTCTCGCGTGCAACATGTCTGAAACTTAAACTTTCGTTGTCGAAACGCAACACAAATTTGTGAAAACTCTCACGCGAGTCGTGAGTTCCACGGACCCGCTTGCGGCATGACAAACTTTCCGTTTGCGAACACCCTCGACCCGGGCGAGGTGACCCGTCGTGAATAGTATTTGGCGACTGCCAGTTGAACTTTTTCTACACCAGCCAATTCCTTCCGCCATCCCTGATTGAGGAGAGCGGCCAGGACGACGCAAGATTGCCTCACAAGCCGCAACTCGCCGCCCCCCAATGCACGACCACGGTCCGGTTGCAGAACATCACGCCAACACAAAGTCGACCGAAAAGTCGGGGAACAGCTTTTTGAGCTTGACGAGCGTCGCCCATTCGGGATTGGCGGTCTTGCCGGATTCCAGGCGCTGATACTGGGACACGTGCGCGATCCCCATGCGCCGCGCCGCCTCGCGCTGGGTCAAACCGCTCTTCAGCCGGCTCACACGCACCATCATCGCCATGGCGATTTTGGGATCGACCTCCACCTCCACGATGTTGCGCCCCTTGATGGTGGGGTCGGGCATGGGGGGAATCCAGGTGGAGTCCTCGGGTTCGTCGAGCATGAGGTTCAAGACTTCCCGCATGTTGAAATCCAATTCCTCACGAGTCGCCCCTTGGGTCAGTATCCCGTCGTACTCAATACATTGCGCCCATCCACCCGGTTCTTCCTTATGAATCTTGAAATGATATCTCATCCCTTTTCCCTCAGTTTCTTGAGAAGAGCATGCTCCATTCCGACTTTCAATTCTTTATGCAGAGGAATGGATGCGTGACGACCGTCTTGGCACTCCATGTGAACATGAGATCCGGTCTGACGCGCAAAACGCCAACCTGATTTCTCAAACAGCTTCACCATCTCTTTACCGCTGAGCGGCATGCGAACCTCCCCAAAATACCAAGCCATTTATAAGTGGTCAAACCTGACCGAAACACGGGGGGGCTTCCATGCGGTGATGGACAGGCAAACACCACCCGACGTCCCTTTCAAGGTCACGCTGGCTTGCGGTCCAGACTCCGGTAGTGGATCGCTTCGGCCACGTGCCGCTCGGCAATCGCCTCGCTGCCATCGAGGTCGGCCGCTGTGCGCGCGACCTTGAGGATGCGGTCGAAGGCGCGGGCCGAGAGGCCCAAGGACTCGACGGCGGTTTGCAGCAAGGTTTTGCACGTAGGCGTGAGCGCGCAGTACCGGCGGATCTCGCGCGTGTTCATGTGCGCGTTGCAGTGGACGCCGGCCGCCGCGCGAAACCGCTCCTGCTGCACACCACGCGCCGCGATTACGCGTGCGCGGATGGCCTCCGAGGATTCCTCCCACCGCTCTTCCATCACCTCCCCCACCCCGAGCGAGGGAACCTCGAGGTGGATGTCGATGCGGTCGAGCAGCGGGCCCGAGATGCGGCCGCGGTAACGGGCGATCACGTCGGGGCGGCACGTGCAGCGACCCATGGGGTCGAGGAGGAAGCCGCAGGGGCAAGGGTTCATGGCCGCACCCAACATGCAGCGCGAGGGGTAGGTCACCGTATGCGCCGTGCGCGCGATGGTCACGCTGCCGTCCTCCAGCGGCTGGCGCAAGGTCTCCAGCGTCGACTTG